>Ga0114998_10002811_pt1 | contig 13013 bp, 5 predicted proteins | sample ArcticOcean_MG_C_5_FD_87044 | JGI IMG/M metagenome (GOLD analysis project Ga0114998, IMG submission 87044) | Marine microbial communities from western Arctic Ocean - ArcticOcean_MG_CB4_138 | ecosystem: Environmental > Aquatic > Marine > Oceanic | place: Arctic Ocean: Canada Basin | collected...
AAACGCATCGAGAACTTAACGGCGCACTTACAGGCGAATAGAAAGGATAAATCGACGCAACGAGGTCTGAAGCTCTTGCTTGGAAAACGTGGGAGATTACAAACGTATTTGGCGAAGGAGGACCCGGCGAGGTATCAAATGACCTTGAAAGGGTTAGGTTTGAAGATCAAGTCCACGTAAACGAGTTCCGATTTTTCGTTTACTTGGGGTCGTTTTTATAGCTCGATTCGTCTTGGGTCGCGAAATAGCGTGCGTGATGGTGCTTCAGCGGAGAGCGCGAAGAATAAAAGAAAGTTAATGCTCGATATATGTTTCGAGTGTTGATTATAATTTGTATCAGTAGCTTTTATTAAATACTATATATAGTATAACGTCTTGTTGTTGTTATGTTAAGTATATAATTAAATATAGAAATTTAATTACTTCAATGTCTCGTCTCTCTCAAAACTCTAGATCAGTAACGCTCGAAATTTAAGAAGATCAAAAGAAGAAGGAAGATCATGGTCGCACGATCGACGACGCAGACTGGAGAAGAGCGAGCCGCGAAAAACGATACTACTGATAGGAACGTAGATAGCGCGTGCCAGCGTAGGTTTCGATATAGCGAAAAAGAAATCGCTGCGCGCGATATTTACCCGATCTTGATCATCGGCGCCGGCAGATGTGCGTTGACCACGTTAACGCATTTTCAAGAGAACAGACAACGCGCGGCTTTAGTCATCGATAGCAGCGGAGGATGGCTCGAAAGTTGGGCAGATAAACAAACGCGCGTTGGTTCTTTACACTGCAGATATCCAATCACGCAGACGCCGTTTGCGAGAAATGCGATGGCAATTCAAGCGTTTTCCTCAAAAAAAGGGAGGAACGAAGAGCTCGCGTACTCCGGGAGCGATAGGTTCGCGCCGCTACCATCGACGCGGTTATACGCGGAAGCGTGCGCGATTAAAATAGCCGAAGATCAGTTGTTGAGGTCTGTACCGATCGTTGAAGACGAAGTCGTTTCGTTGGAGAAGATTGAGGGGAATATGGAACTATATCCAGGTTTGTTGAAGCGCGGAGGAGTTTTGGCGACGACGAGGAGCGGGAAGGAGTACGTCGCCGCGCAAGTAGTGGTGTGCTGTGCGAAGAAAGTACCAGTGATTCCGAAAGTACTTGCAGAGTTCTTTGAAGCGAATACTAATGCTAATAATCAAGTGATCATGAAAACGAGCGATACTTTAAACGTTCACGATCCAGAAGGAACGCTTAAGGGTAAGAGGCTATTAGTCATTGGAGGCGGGATGACGGCTACTTCGGCGGCATGCGGGGCGATTGAAAATAGCGAAGTTGCATCTGTTACGCTTTTACATCGCAAGAACTTCAAACGTCGAGAATTCGATGTCGAACCGGAGTTTTTTGGCGAGAAAGGCTTGCGGACTTTTCACGCGAGCGAAGACTTTGAGTATCGCGCGAAAATTTTAGACGTCGCCAAGGAAAGAGGGACGATTAATGGAGTCTCGTGGAAGCGCGTGCGAAGCCACTCGGTCGTCGTTTCAAAGAAATCTTCTTCGTCATCCTCCAAAGATAATGATGCTGTTCTCGTCAAAGAAGATCAACAAAAAAAGCAACCAAAACTTCGTGTCGTTGAAAATGGTGAAGTCGTGTCGGTTACGTACAACGAGGAAACGCGTGAGTGTTCGGTTACGATTGAATTGACCGATCTCGCGAAACGTAATCTCGCCGCAAAACGCTTGCGCAGCATTATTGAAGTAGATGCGGACGACGATTTTCAAGCGTTAACGATGACTGTTGAGGAAGCGGCATACGAACAAGCACAAGTTGAAACGTTCGACGAAATTTGGATTTGCTGCGGAACGAAAGTTGCAGGAGAAACCGATACGTTGCTCTCGTCACTTCCGAAAACGAACTATTTTGCGGGATATCCACAACTAGTGGAAACTGAACTATCTTGGGAGCACGGTCCGAACGAAATGGCATTGGCAAAAGCAAAAGGCGGATGTCGTTGGCCTGAATGCTCCGTTTTTATTGCCGGAACGTACGCTTCGTTACACGTCGGCCCAGTCGCTTCACTGCCAATGGGCTATCGAATAGCAGGCAAAGAAATTGCTGCGGTCTCTCACAACGCGCACAAACAAAGTATTCGCATTCGCGCAGAGAATCCTTATGCAGTTGGTTTACCAAAGAAGAGCGAACTTGTTGAAACTATCAAAAAGACTGACGAGAACAAACCGCAAAATATCGCCGCCGGTAACACGAACGACAGACTTCCCGAAATACTTTGGCGCAACGTTGGAATCATTGACATCTCGAAACATCTTCCGCGAGAAAACTTCCCTCGCGTTGAATTGAAGACGTATTCGCACGAAGATATTGGGTTTCAGATTAAAATTTATTTCATTTTGCCCGAAGAAATCAAAGCCGAAAACGTTAAAATGGAATTTTTGGAGCAAGCGTTTGAAATCTGGGCAGTTTGTGAAAACGCGGCGTATCGCGTGTTCCTTCCAAAATTGTACAAAACCATTATCCCCGAGCGTTCTTCTGTAAAAGTGATTGTGAAGAAAAGGAAGATAATCGTGACGTTGCAGAAATACGATAATTATGATTGGCGGTTCTTGAAAGTATAATTTTCAACCTTTTCGCTGAGAGCAATCGAGACGAGCGCGCCGTCTTTCACGTTTTGGATTGATATCACTTTCATCCCAATTTGCAGATTATATCGCCCTTCTCGAAAAAGTCATGAAATCGGCGGTCTTTCAAAACGACGCGCGGTTGTTGAACGAATTGCATCCCAACGCTTTCTCTATCAACTGCGCGTCGTTTTGAAAGACCGCCGATTTCATGACTTTTTCGAGAAGGGCGATATAATCTGCAAAGTTTTATGTGCGCACCTTCGACTTTAGATTTTTTCCTCGATCAGTTCAATAAAATAATTATAACCTACTAGTCCTAGTATACAATTCTTTTTGTAAGTATTATAACTCATCCTTTTTATCCACCATTCGATCGCCTTCTCGAATACCGCTCGCCCATTTACACGCCTTCGTGCCAAAGCACGATTGCCAATGATGTTCTTTATCAATCTTGAACAACTTCACTAAATCCTTAAACGTCGCGCTTTTCACCATCGCCTCGCATTGCATGCCCAGGACCATTTTTTGCCTCTTACTCGACCACGGATGCGTCAAGATCTTCTCGCTTATGTCTCGTTTATCATCATCAGTTAACTCTTTCTCTTCGTATTCGTGTTTCTTAAAGATGTCATACGCTAACCTCTTCGGGTCAAACCTCTCGCGTTCTATATCTAACTTCTTCACCGTATCTCTCCCATGTAACCCGAAATCGATCTCGTTCTTCGCGTAACTTAACACGCTAACGGCATGTCGCCCGACATCGCCCTTCTCAACCTTCTGCGTTGTCTTCTTCACCCTCTCCTTCAACGTACTCGCCGTGACTAAGGCCTTCCACGCCTTCGCTAACCTGATCCCGTCCTCGTATTTCACGCCGTACAAATCGCCTATTTGATCGCACAAATCGCCTTCGTCGATCTTCTCCAACAACTTCTCGAACAACAACTCGTCGTCGTCGTCGTCATCATCATCGCGATCGTCTTCGTTAATGAGTACGTCTAACATCGACTTCGTTTCGTTCAGGACTGCAAAACAACTGCCACATTTCAACCCATGCGCGAACGCTTGTTGCATGTCATCCGCGAACAGAGCAGTGCCCTCGTCATCTAACGCATACGATGGTCCTTTCAGTTTTTCCGGTCTCTTTCGTAGACTATCCGTGAAGTCTTTCCCGAACCTAATCGTTCGTTTGTTCGTTTAAAATAGAGAGAGAGAGAGAACGACGACGCGTTCGAATTAATTTGATTCCAATTGATTTCATTTGATTTTAATTGATTCCAATTGATTTTAATTGATTAAAAGGAGAACGAATGATCGCGCGAGTAAGAGAACGAAAAGGAATACGAACAAAGAAACGTAAGAAAACGATAGAGCGAGCGCGTGCGTACTTCACCGCAGAGGCTTGAGTGATGATTAATACAAACGAAAGCGCTTTTAAAAGGACCATTTTTATAGTGTTGTGTATACTCAGTTTCTTTTTGTATTCTTAGTTCTTACATGTTTTAGTGTTCAGGTCTGAGCCAAAATAGCTTCTGATGGCTCGAATACGCGGTAAAAGGTAACGAGTACGAGCTGCTGATTACGTGCCGCGCAGAGCGATGCGTTCGAATGTGCATCGAGCGCGCTTAGCTAAAGATACGCGCTTAGCTAAACGTATGCCGCGCGCGAAGAGAGAGAGCTAAATACGCGCGAGCGCTATCCTTTCAAGAAAATGAAGCGCGCGAGTTCGAGGGCGTGAACGCACTTACGCTCGGCACCAATATCGTGCAGGAGTTTACGATGATTGCGATGATGCGCTATTGCTTGATCTTCTTTGACTTTTATAGTTCGTTTTGTTTGTTGTTGTTGTTGTTCTTCGTTAGTAGTAGTAATAGTCGTGGTGTTGCCGTGAAGAAGCGCTCGACTACTGCGTCTAAGTCTTGATTCGTTCGCAATTGCGTAAGACCAATTGTCTTCGACGACCCAATGTTTTTCTCGTAACCATGCTGACTTTTCCGGGGCTGAATTCGTGGTCCGTTTTGGGTAATACCAATCTTTCATACGATTTCCAAAAGAAAATCCGTATAACGAAACCTTCTCGCATTTATGTAAGAGCATGATCGCGGTGACGATTCCAGAGGACGGATGTTCGTGTAATTTTTTGAAATATGGAGACTGTACGACGTAGTCAAAGAACAAAGGGTTCAACGCGTGCACTTTTTTCTCGTTCAAACTAAGTAACTCGTCCGTGAATCCACATTTCATAGGAGGCCGTCTAGGCCCGAGCGCGTGATGATGTTTTCCGCTTGATCTCGATGTTGGTCCCGTACACCATTTCGCTAAAACAGTATCACTTGCTCGTTCCCTAAACCCTTGAAAAATTGCATTCGTAAACCTCACAGACGTCTTACTACCAACGTCTTCCTCGTATCCATCGGTCGGCGCGTTGTTAAATCTAAAAACGACTTCGTTCGCGTCTATATCGCGACCGAGTTTTTTACCAATTAACTGCGACGAACTCGATACGACTGCGCATGTATTCACAACCGCGCGTCCTGGGTTTTTACCATCAGTTTTAAAGACATCGTATTCAGGTAACGCTTTCGCGTTCACTTCCGAAATGTCCTCCAATACTTTCCATTTATCGTCATCATCAGCTTCGTCGTGCTTCAACGACTTTTGATTCAATGAAATCCAAGACCCTTCGAACGCGCCGTTGACGCACTCTGGTAATCCTCGCTTCACGTTTTCACATCGCGCACCTTCGAACATGACCGCGCATCTGTTTTCATCGATCTCGTTATTATCATCGTTGTCCTTATTATTATCATCGCTATACGCGCGAGATTGAGATATCAATAGAAATAGGATTAGAAAAAGAATCATATCATCATGAGAGAGTGATGGATTTCTTTATAATTATCGTTTTGATGTCATTTTATAGCACGTGCACGCGAAAGGATGGAGTAGATTTTTAATGCGCGCGTGTGTGTGTTTTTGTGCGATTTGTTCGCGAGCTCTTTAATCTCTCTTTGTCAACGCGCGTTCAGTGTGAGAAATGGAGTTTTTACTTTTCCAATTCTAAGTAAAAGTGTTCAATCTGTCAATAGATATAAAGCATACTGTACAATATAACAAAATATATACAAAAGCGTCATGTGAAGCACTTCTTCTCGCTCTGCAACGATATCCAATCACAGATTCGATCACCGATTGAATCACTGTGACCTCGCACGTGCTGTAAGTCGTGATGAAAAACGCTCGAACAGGCGACGAGCGTTTTGTCGTCGGACGAACATCTTTCGATGAACTCCTTCGTGCCGGCGAAATCGGTCATAGGGTCTTCCGTGCTATGAAAGGCAATGACTGGGTGCTTAAAGCGTTCTATGTACCCAGGTCTATTGAATTTCACGGTTCCGAAGTATAATTCGCTGCCTATTCTCGCCCTCGGGCCTCGCACTCCCGACGGCCAACACAGAGGATCTTCCTCCATCTCTTTTTGAGCGAATGGGAACTTCAAGTTCTTCCTCGTCGCGCCGACTTCCATGGTAGGCATGACGATGGACAAAAACCTCAGTAACCAAAACAAAAACCTATTCGCGCCGTGCTGCCTCAACCTCTTCAACGATAACGCCGGACATAACAAAATAACTCCATCCGAGAACAACTTTGGATACTCGATCGAAGCTCTCGCGACGACGAACCCGCCCATGCTCACGCCGCAACCGAAAACCTTCTTCTTCCCATGCCTCTCTCTCACTAATTTCATCATTAAAGCACAATCGCTCACTAAATCATTCGCGCTTTCGAAGTACGCCTTCGTCTTCCTCGCAAAATCCGATCTGCCATGGCCTTGATGATCGAACGCGTAGAACGTGAACCCCTTCCTGTTCATCTTCTCGATCCAAGAGTTCTCGTATTTATTTCTTTTCGAGCCTTCTGGGGAGCTTTGGAGCCATTCGAACATGGAGTGCGCGCCGTTCCCATGCGCACCTACTACGATCGCTTCTTCTTCTTCTTCTTCTTCTTCTTCTTCTTTCTTTTTCTTCTTCTTCTTCGTCTTCTTCTTCGTCTTATTACTCGTAACATCTTCACGTTCCCCATTTTGCTCGGGAAAAGCGTCCCAGGAAAACCAACGTATTCTCATGTTCTGTGCGTTCATGAAATAGCCACTGCGAGTGATTTTAGAGCATTTCATGGAGAGCTCTTTGTCCCACTCGAGTCTTGGGATCTCGATTAATTTCGTGTCGTGATCGGCGCGCATGTTTTCTGCCGACTCTCCTTCGCTTTTCTTAAAGCTTAAAAGAGGATCTCGGTTAATATCTTAATAAGTAGAAAAGGAAGATTTCGGTCGGTTCACGATTTAAGAACTGAATTAGTAGCAATCTAGTATAGCCTATTTATCTATCTATGTACAAGCGTATGCAGTTGTGTGCGTGTGTGTGCGTGCGTGTGTGTGCGTGTGTGTCTGCGCGCGTTGCTACTACTTCAATCTTCTTCATGTTCTGCTTCGTCGTCTTCTTCTTCTACTCGTTCTCGAAGTTCGAAGCGAGCGCTGAATTGAGCGAGCGAACTTCGTTTCGCGTTCGAGAACACTAGAGCTCGTTCTTTATGAAACGATTCGTGCTGTTTCCAGTTTTGGTCCGCGGCGATTTTATCGGCGTTGAAATCTAAGAACGAACTCGCTTCGTTTAATGGAGGAGTTCGTTCGCCGACGGAGTTCTGTTCTAGCGTAGTGATGAAGCGAGCGATTGCCGAAGCGATTTCTGGGGAAACGCAGTCGTCATCTAACTCGCACTTAACTCGCTTTTCGAGAATTTTAGCAATCATGATATCGGTGAGATCGCCTTGAATTTCTTTTCGCACGCTGTCTTCGATTAAATTCTCTCTCGGGATCATCATGGCATCGGCTAAGCTTCGGCTGATTGGAAGCGCGATGAACGAAGTAGAAGATGAAGTACCGCTGTCGTTTTTTGCAATACCGCCAATTGATTCTGTCCAACGCGTGATGAGTGTCACGCATTGCTTCAACTGCGCTCCAGCGGAAAATGATACAACACCTTTACCAGGAACGATGTTCGATACGTCTTCTATGCGATCTTCCAAAGTCTTTGAAAAAGTAGTAGTACTGTTATCATTATCGAGAGACAAAACCGTTCGAACTAATGCAGCATCCAATCGCGCCAAAATCGCTCGTAATATAGCCGCATTCGCAATTGCTAATCCAGGTGCTTGGTTTGCAGTTTCATTGACGCCTAATAGGATAGCAGCGCGGTCTAAAGCGCGCACGTAATAACGTCCACACCGTTCACCATCACCATTGATTTGGTTTCGCTTCTCCAATGGTTCTACTGCATAATCATCGTCGCCACATATAATCGAGGGATAAATCGCTCGTCTCCAAACTGCTTCAAATGCAAACGTGAACGTTTGGTCTCTCAATTTCTTTGCATCTTCCCATACGTTAGTGGTTTTACCTTTGGATTTCACGCCACGAGCAAATGCAGCTATCTGAACCCATATCGCAACGAGTTGTTTCGGTTCTTCAAACGCATAACCTCTAACGCATCCGTTGAAAGCGTCGATGACGCGATAATGTCTCTCCTCACATTCGTTGTCCGTAGTACCACCAGAGGCGTATGCGAAAAGTACTTTCGCCACATCAAATGTTTCTGTTGTTTGCGGTGTTCGAAGAAGTGCCGCTTCCGTGATTGTGAGCGCATGGATGAGAGGGATATTACCAACTTTTGATGATTCAAAGCCAGAACCATCTTCTGATTCATCTTCTGATTCATCATCATCGTCGTCGTCGTCGGTAGAATGCGCGTCAACTATCGCTCGAGTTTGTCTCATGCGTTTCGATTTCGTAGCCGCAGTATTTTTCTTTTGCCAGGGTGGAATCAGGTCCCCGTCTGAATCATTTCCACTCGTCGAAGAGAAACCGCGCGCTTCGCCCATAATCACATCAGAGTGATCATCGCCTAACGACGACCTTCGCATAGCAAATTCTAAAGACGTCTTCGCTCGCTCGGCGTTCAAATCATTTCTCAACGTTTCAATCAATTGAGAAAGCTGTCTAATTTCACTATGAGCACTCTCTTTTTCTAACGATATCACTTTGAGATTATTTTGCGCAGCATCTGCTCTAGCAGTTTCTGCGGACAAATTCGCAATAATCTCTGCATACTTAGTCGTCAAAGCGCTTTCATTCGCGTTAGTTTTTTTCTTGAACGTTTCTTCGTCCAATTTCAACGAATGAACGAGATTTGTCAACTTTTCGTTTTCTTCTTCAAGGCGCGAATGCGACATTTGCATGGCGCCGAGGCGAGTTGCTGTTTCGTCCAAATTTACTCTAGTCTTTGTGAGTTCTTCCGTAAGTCGTCTATTCTTCAATTGTTCTTCAGAGACATCATCTTTGAGATCGGTGACTTCTTTCTCGTATCGGGCTTTGATATTCTTGATTTCTTGTTCAAGCTCTTTCCCTCCATTACTTTTTTGACTATCGTTCGTTCGTATTGAACGAGGACCGTCTGAACTATTTGGGCGAATTCGCGCTCGATACTCTAAATCCCAATCTTGAGAGACGCGTTCAACCATTGAAAGTTCAGAATTCCCAAGTGACGGAGCGTCGCTCGATGGAGGCTTTGGAAAGCCACCGCCGCCGCCGTCATTATCTTGCGCTCGTACTAATAAACTTGCAGCCGCCGCGCGAGGCATCACTATGCTACTCCAATCAAAATCACCAGTCGATCGGTCCATTGAGTCATTAAACGATGTTGCACGCATACCATCCCCGTCACTTTCAAACGAAACGTCCACTAACAAGCTATCATTATTCGAGCGCTGTTTTCGAGAAGGCGGCGAGCTTTTCGATTCCAAAACGTCGTTCGAGAACAATTGTTTATCCGTACGAAACTTAGAACGCCTCTTACTAAATTCTGGTGATTTATCAATAAACATTGGTCCTCCTGCAGCGTTGCCAAAGCCACTGTTCAAAACAGCAGCGTCCGAGTCACGATCCCGTAATTCAGAGCGATGACCAATGGAACTTCCCCCGTATGAACTCTTTCGATGTGGCGGTGTAGGCGGAGGTCTTGATGGTCCAGGCGTCAGCGGTGGGGTCGTACATCTATCGTCGTCGTACAATTCGTCGTTCCGATGCGTCAGTGCGTCATCATCATCAAATTCTTCTTCTTCTTTTTCGCTTTGGTTTCCGTTGAGAGATCCTATGCCATCGTTTTCAGTATCCGACGCGTCTTCAAACACATCGTCTTCGTCTTCTGTTTCCAAGTCCGAATCAAGTAGAAACCCATCGCTATCGAATGTTTTATTATTGTTGTCGACGACGGCATCAGTATTATTATTGCTAATCCCATCAATGCTTCCAAAACGAGGTGTATCATAGTCTTTGTTGCTATTTTTACCATGGCTGCCACCGCGGCCGCGTTCGGCAAACGGATTCCATTCTTCTTCTTCTTCGTTTTTATTATTATTTTCTTGTTCTTCGTTCTTATTAGTATTGTTTTCTTCTTTTTTTGATGTTTCTTGCTGTTTTTGTTGCCGGGTGCGTTCTGCTGTAAACATTGCAAATGATTCAGGGTCAACAGCAGACATCGCCGCTCTCGGGGTATTATTCATGGCCCCTCCGGCTCCGAACCGAGATGCGTGTAAAGATGCAGACGGTTGCGCTAACAGCATGTGATTAGCCGAAACATTTCCAACTGGCCGCTGGCCTGGTTTAATGACATCTGCTACAGAAAACGTCGATATTGGTCGAATATCTGCGTCGTCGTCGTCGTTGTCAAATTTTTTCCCTTTCATTACTTCTCGATGCTGTTGTTGTTGTTGCTGTTGTTTCACGTCCGCGGATATCAATATCGACGTCGCGGAGACCATATCATCCTCGTTTTCTGCTAATTTCTCCTCTGCCTCTATAAACCCATCATGTTTAATGACCAAAACAATCCTCGCCTTGGAAAGTTTCCCCCCTCCCCTCTGCGCCTCTCCTCTTTCCAACTTTCCTTCTAAATTGACTTTCAAGGCGACTTCTTTACCGATATCGCCAGAGTTCATGAAATCGCACAAATCGACATCGACCGTACCAACGTGATTCCCAGCTACTCTCTTCACGCCTTCTTTAGGCGCGACTTGATCCAAACCTTTATTCGCCTCGAGCACGATTAACCTCAACATTTTCGCCTTCCCTCTTTCAATCGTACTCACGAACGCAAACTCTCCGTCGTCTCCGTTCGCGAACGAATGCTTCTCCATCCTCACACCGTTATCGTTCGTTGCATATCCTTCCACGGTCTTCGTTACCCCGGAATTCTTGTTCCCTCTGTACCACGCAATCGCGCGTAACGATTGCGCTACTAATTGCCGTTGATTACTATCAGTCCTGGAATTATCACTCGAGGGGAGATATAATTCTCTGATTTGTATCCTGAAATGTAACCGAGTCGTTTGTCTATTGCGCTTGAACATCTCTTTTTACTTCTCTTCTTTTTAATTATCACTATTGACAAACACTCGATTATTTTCCACGAACCGATATGTAACTCTCTCTCTTTATTCTCTCTCTCTCTCTTTATCGACTATCAAAAACGCGAGGACGTTATAGTTATTGAATTGCCCTAATTTATGCCAATTCCTTTAAAAAGAACGCTCGTGTTATCTATATCACGTTCAATAATAACAACGAAGAGAGCGAGTGAATGCGTTGCGTTGCGTGAGCGCAATGGAGAGTAGTTCTACAGAGAGCCGATTTAGTTTTCTTATTTATTTCAATCGAGTGTATTAGTGCGCTTTTAAAAATGACGTGATAATCGTCACCTAATTTTTTGCCCAAAACTGTCCTCTGAAAAAAGAACAGGTGCCTCGCCTAAATGCGCTTCCGCTCAACCGCGGTGAAGATTTTCTAGTGAATACGGACGCGAGAAGATATTCTGTGTTGTTTATTGATACGTAGTAGTGTAATTAAGCGAAAGGGTCGTCGAAACTATCGTCGGTGTCATCATCTTTATCGTCGGCGAACGGGTCGACGAAGTTTTCTGGAGTCGTACGCGTTCGTTGTTGTTGTTGTTGTTGTCGTTGAACTTGCTGTTGATTTAAAGGAGCGACGATGGTGTTATTGTTATAGCCAGCGTCGAGTATGCCGCTCGGGTTTCTAGAGTGACTTGGAGTCGTTTCGTCGTCGGAGAAGAAACCGCCGGATGAAGCTTGCGAGTATAACGCCGCGGCTACGGCTGGCGGGACGAATTCTCGACTTGCCGGCGCAGAGAAATCAAAACTATCCGTCGATGGAGCCATAATCGTGCTGAATTGTGCTGGTTTCTCTTTATTGATCGATTTCGCCGCACTGGTTGTTAGTTGTGGTGGAACAACTGGAGGTGATGTCTGGAAAAAATCTTGCAGTTGTTGTTGTTGTTGTTGTTGTTTCGGAGGCGTCTTTGTCGTATTCCAATCGTTCAATTGATCAAAACCTGGACCGGGTGGCGTTGCCGGCGCAGGCGTTGGCATTGGCGGTAAAGGTGGGATTTTTAAACCTTCCCACGTACCGTTTGGCGTCATAGCTGGTGGCGGTTGGTATTGTTGTTGTTGTCGTTGTTGTTGTTGAAGTCTTTTTTCGTTCTCATCCGCAGCTATCGAAACAGTAGCCAGCTGCGCTACTAAATCCGAACGCTCGTTCGCTAATTCGAGTCGTCTTTGCGCCAGTGCTATATCGTTTCTAAGTTTTTCTATATCCTTTTGCAAATTTCCAATCTCGTACTCAATTTCTGCACTGTTATTACTCGCAGCAGCGTTGTTATTGCCGCCAAGTTCTCGAATTTTCTGATTTTCTTCTTCGAGTTTCCGAAGCAATTCGTTTCGTTCTTCTCGCGCAGCTTCTAAACGTTTTTGTGTAGAATTGTTCCCTGATGCTTCGCTCTTTTTCATTAAATCCTCGCACATATTTTTCGCCTCTTCAACTTTTTTCTTGAGCTCTCGCGCCTCGTTTTCTGCTACTGAAGCTCTATTTTCAGCCTCTGCTAAATTTGCTTCGCACTTTCGGCGAAACAGCGCTAGATTACCGAGCGCCTCTTGGGCAGCTTTGGCGGACATTTTATGCTCACTTTCGCGCGTTTGTTGAGAGAACAAATTTTCATCAGCTTGTTTCGCGTTGTTAAATTGTGTTTCTGCAAACTGACGCTCGGAATCTGGAACAGCCGAGAGATCGAGTTGGGGACCGCGAAAGGAGAAAGAACTACTATCACTCGAGCTAGTATTTTGTGCGTTCTCACCGCTACGAGAGAGTCCTTGCGCGTCGTATTCATTGCGAAGTTGCGAGCCAGTTATGAAATTAAATGTATCTTGTTGCATAACTGGCGCCTGAACGCCAAAATTTGGTTGTTGTTGTTGTTGTTGTTG
>Ga0114998_10002812_pt1 | contig 13010 bp, 10 predicted proteins | sample ArcticOcean_MG_C_5_FD_87044 | JGI IMG/M metagenome (GOLD analysis project Ga0114998, IMG submission 87044) | Marine microbial communities from western Arctic Ocean - ArcticOcean_MG_CB4_138 | ecosystem: Environmental > Aquatic > Marine > Oceanic | place: Arctic Ocean: Canada Basin | collected...
AAGAACCAGAATTTATCCACCCACCTGCTGAGTAGACTTTCATGCTAGAAGAACTTGTATCGAAATATAAATCTCCGACATCTAAAGCTGAACCATCAGGGTCTTGTGTTGGTGCTGAACCTGATGCACCTAAATATGTGTTAGCAAAACTATTTACTGAAGCTAGGTTTGTTGCAACTGTATTAATATTTGTAATTGCTCCACCAACATTATTAACATTAGCGATTGCTCCTGCTACTGTAGTAATATTTGTATTTGCACCTGCTACTGTAGTAATATTTGTATTGTTTCCTGCAACAGTAGTTACGTTAGCTGATATACCTGCAACTGTAGTTATGTTTGCTGAAATAGGTGCTAGTGTTGAAACATTAGCCGATACTCCTGCAACCGAAGTTACATCACTAGAGATACCTGCTACTATTGTAACATTAGCTTTAATATTTTCTACTGCCGATACATCACTTGAAATACCTGCAACGCTTGTAACGTCTCCTGAAATTCCTGCTACTGTAGTTACGTTAGCATTGTTACCTGCTACAGTTGTTACGTTAGCTGATATTCCTGCTACTGTAGTAACATTAGCTGATATACCACCAACTGTATTTACGTTGGCTATATTATTTGAAACTGTATCAATTTCTGAAGTTGCTTCATTTAAATCGTCTGCAACTGTTTCAATTTCACTAACTGCTTCTGCTAAATCATTTGCAACTGCAATTACTTTTGCAATATCAGTTGCTACTGTATTTACTGAAGTTATGTTAGTTGCTACTGTGTTAATTGCAGTAGTGTCAGTTGCGACTTGGTTTATATTTGTGCTGTTAGAATTTACAGCATTTATATTTGCTATATTAGAATTAACTGTAGTTAGAGCAGTTTTGTTTGCTGAAGATAACCAAGTGCTTTCTAAATAATTCTTTGAAACAGCATCTTGTGTTCCTGTAGGGTCAGCAACATTTATAATTCTTTTATTATTTGCATCATAAACATCTGCTGTTGTAAGACCAAGATTGTTTGATTGGTCATCTGTAATTTCTTGAACAGCATAAAAGTTTTGATTAGCTGACATATCCAATTCAGCTTCAGTCAATACTGAGCCATCTTGGAAGTCTACTAGTCTTGTATCTACTGGTGTTTGTCTTTCTATTTTAATTGTGACACCACTTGTAGGAGCAGTATTAAAAGTTACAGTCGAAGATGATACAGTAAATGCAGTTGTTGAAACCCCATTTAAAAAACATTTGACATGTGTACTGTCTATATAGCTGAAACTTATAGAATACTGTGTGGTACTACCATTTCCAGTATATGTATTAAATGCAAATTGTGTCATAATTTATTATTTTGAGAACTGATATAATCCGTCTAAATCAGCTTTGTTTATTGGTAGTCCTATTTTTGTTTTTTGTTTAAACGTATCTCTTGCGTTAATTGAGTTTTCTAATGTAAAATTACCAGTATCATCTTTGGTACTTTTAAAATTATTTCTTGTTCTAATAATTTCTTCCTCTACAGCAGTGTGATAACTTTTAATTATTTGTTTTAAATATCTTGCTTTAGTTCCTTCATCTTTATTATTATTATCGAGACTTACAGGGTCACTTAATCTGTTATAATAATCAGAATTAATTACATTTCGTAATCTTTCATCTAAAGATAAACCACTAATTTTTACTTTACCTAGTAATTCCATTTGCTTGTTATAAGCAGTTTGTCCATTACCACTTTTAAATAAAGTTAAATCAATGTCTCCTCTAAGAGTATCTCTCATCATAGGCATATTTACACCTAGTCTTAAAATTTCTGATGCTACTGGGTCATCAATTTCTTCTGAAGTTGTGAAAGGATTAAATAAACCATTAAATAGTCTTGTACCTTCAGTACCACCCATTTTTAATTTATTACCTCTGAAATCGTATTTATCTTCTACTTCACCGACACCAGTTCTTTTCTTAACTTCATCTAGAATAGTTTTTGTATCTTTATAGAAAGGGTCATTAACTAATTTAGCAAATACATTTGGATAAAATGAACCTATTTTAGAATTTTTATAGTTCTTCCATTTAGAAGTATCATCACTTGTTAATACTTCCATAAAGTCTGCAAGACCTTTTAAATAAGTTTTACTTACTAAGTTTCTTGAAAGTGCTGACCAAGAAGCTGAACCAAAGTTAGCTATTTTATCTCCTTTTGATAAATAATCACTCGCATCACCACCTTGTTTAGACATAAGAATAAGCATGTTTCCACCTACTCGTCTCATGTCATCTTCACTTAGTTTGTCATACTGTTCATTAAAATCAGCAATCATTCCAAAGAAAGCACCAAAAGGGTCAAACCTTCCAAATTGAACATATTTATGTTTTCCACTTTCTTCATCAAAATATCTAAACGCATAAGGCAATGCTCCAGTATTTTTCTTTAAATTTCTTAAATCTTGTGATTGAGTAAAACCTTGACCAGATAACTGACCTTGACTACCTGTAATAACACCTTCTCTATGTAGTATAGAACCTAATGTTAAAAGAACTGTTCCTGTAGCCATTCCACCTCTAGCTTGTGCCATTCTTTCAGAGCCATTTCTTCCTATGAAATCTTCTCTAAAATTCTTTCTCATAAAACCTAATGGTGTTCTGTCTACGACATTTAACATTAAGTTTGCAGGTGTTCTAATGAATGGAATAATCTGTTTTAATATTGGAAAATCATTTGCAATATCCTGAACTCTTTTAAATATTCCATCTAATTCTTGTGTGTAAGTATTCTCATCAGCTTTTCTCATAGCTTCAGGACTTTTTGCTCTACCAAATTCATCAAAGCCATCATCAAAATAATCACTTACAAATTGGTCAAATTCTGAAATAGGTTTTCTTGTTTTTAAATCTGAAGCAACTATTTTAGTTGTGCTTTTGCCTTCTTTAATAGCAAGGTCTATACCTTGTTTTTCTAATTCTGTTCTGTAAGTAATTTGTCTAAAAAATTCATCTTCAGCATTAAGAAACTTAGTAGGGTATCTTATATATTTACCAGTTTTATTAATTATTTTTCCTGATGTACTATCATTATCTAACACTTCCCTAACTTGTCCAGTCTCAGGGTCAGTAATAGTTTTTCTTTTTTGAATTGCTTTTTCAGGAATATCTAATTTCCCTCTTTTACTTAAAATTGTATCTTCTTTAGCAAAAGCTAATTTCATATACTTAACTGCATCAGTTAAATGTCTTCTCAGACCTACATATGTACTTAATGCTCTTTGACCCTCTGCTCTTAATCTCGCTACCTTTTGTGGGTTTTCTAATAAAGATAGAGACATTCTACTGCCTACCATCTTTTCTAAAGGTCTTATAAATACGTTAGTTAAGTTAGAAGTTAAGTTAATAATATGGGTTTTAGGATTTGATAAAAGTGCATTAATCCATACTTCATTTAGTACGTCCCAAGTTTTATTTTTAACTGCATAATTTAAAACTTTACTTATATTGCTGTCACCTGCTTTTGAAATTTGGTCTATTAATGTATCTACATCACCACCATAATTTTCTACATCTTTTAATGCTGTATCTAAATCTTGTACGATAGGATTTTTAGCAGTTTTTCCTGATAACCTTAACGATTGACCTGTACTTGTTCCTATAGATGACTTTTGTAGATTTATAGCTTTCCATTTTGGAAAGAAACTTTTCAGAAAATATTCTCTAATTTTTGGTTCTGTTTTACCTGCTCTTGCAAGTCTTTTAACACCATGTGCTAAAGTTTCTATATAGCTATTCATAGCCATTATCTTGTGTGGTGCTGTACGCATCACTTGTTCTAATTCTTTAATATCTATTTCTAATTTATTTGGATTACTTCCATAAATTTTTCTAGCAGTTTTTTCTACTATATCATCACTTAATGTAATTTTCTTTTGTTTAATTAATTTTTCATAAGTTTTATTAAAACTATCTAAACTTATTAATCCTTCTTTATCTAAATTAAGAAACTGTCTTACATTAAAGTTTAAACTTAAATCTAGATTTTCAATGTTGCCATCAAACATTTCTTTGTTTGGTGAATTTTTCTGTGCTTCGTTAAATTGCTTAACTATAGCATCATCTAAATCTTTCTCTAAACTTTTTAAAACAACAACACCTTCTTTTTCTGATAAAGGTTTATTTCTTGGTGCTATGTCTTCTTGTCTAATTTCTTCTAAATATTTCTGGTCTTCAGCTAATTGTTTTTTATCAATTACTTTACCTTCTTGTGATTTTCTTAAATTCTTTATATATCTAAATGTTCTAATTGTAGCTTCAACACCACCACCTATAAGACCACCTTCTAAAGCATTTTTCATTCTTGCTTCATAGAAACCTTCATCTTTACCTTCTGAACTTAAATAATCAAATATTGGATTTTCTAAGAATGGTGCATGTTCAGTTACCATGTCTGCTAATCTTCCAGTTTCTTCATCAAATGCTGTGAAGTCTGCGATTGCACCTTTACCCATCATTTTAGTAAATTGACCAGTCTTTGATGCTTGAAAGAATGGAGATATAGCTTTAGTTGTACCTGTTGCTACACCTACACCTTTTATTAGTCTTCCACCAGTGAACCAACCTGTTAAGAATTGTGATACACCTTTAGTTAGACCACCTTGCCATGTTTGTGCGTCACCTTGAAAGTCAGGTAATTGTACTGCATCTTTTACTCCTGCTTTACCAAATAATATATCTTCTCTTTTATTAGCTTTAAATTCAGCAAAATTCTCATAGCCCATAAGACCATTTTCTGCATCTTTACCAAATACAAAGCCACCTAAATTAGTCGCTTCTCCTAAAGTGTCACCTAATCCTTCTACCAGTCCTATTGTTGATTGAACTCCGTCTCTGACACCATCTGCAACCCCTATAGCTACATCTTTAATAACACCTCTTTTTCTTTGAAGTGCATGAAACTTTGGTTGTGCCATATATTTGTTTATAACATCTTCAGAAGTTCCTTCAGGAAAGTCTAAATATTCACCATTAGGTGCTTGTTTTCTTATAGTCGTCATTAATTAGTTCCTTTGAGTGTTTTGCTATCAGGAAAATAACCTGATTTAGTCTTGTTATCTTTTTTCTGTTGTTTAGCTTTTGGGGAAGTATCTTCAAATGTAACAGTTCCACTAGTATTGCTTCCATCTAAATTATTTAATTCATCTATAGTTACTAATGTAGCTGTGCCATTATTATTTCCCTCGCCAAAAGTTGAACCACCCTGAGTTGTTTGCAAACTTTGTTGAACAGCATTTTTCTCTTGTTCTAATCTTCTCATAACCCATGCACTAAAATCTTCTCGTCTTTGTGAATTTGTTACACCTTTATCAAAATCCCCACTTGGAACTGTAGCAGGATTACTTGCTAACCATTCTACTGCGTCAGCTTTAAATCTAACTTTTCTTGCAGGGTCTACATTAAGTTTAATTAGACTTTTTGATGCTGTGTCTCTTATGTCATCAATAATTCGTGTAACTTCTGCTTCGGCATATTTATAAGCATCAGAATTTAATAAACCATCATTACCTGAAAGTTTAAAATCTTTAATTCTTTGCTTCATGTTATTGTAAAATGCTTGTTGCACTCTACCTTGATTTGTAACAAGAAAATCCATTGCTTCATCAAATTTTCCAGTAGTAATTAATTCATTTAAGTCATCTTCAATATTAGGTTCTGTAAAACTATTAAAACCTGTACTTCTTGCTTTGTAAGTTGCTTTGATACTTTCTTTTTTATATGTTGAATAACTTTCCCAATTAGGGTCTTCTTCTTTAGCTTCATTTAAAGTTGTATATTTATCTGCTACATCAAGACCTTCTAGTTTTTCAGTTTGTCTTAATGCTAAAGTTCTTTCATTATTATCTTTTAATTCTGCTGTTGTTCTGTCTTGAAGTTCATCTTTAATTTGAAATAAATCATCTTTAAGACCTTTAATATCTCCTAATTTACCTGTACCTAATTGTATGTGTTTAGGAAGTTCTTCTAATAATTTCTCAGCATATTCAAAATCACCAGTTTTCTTTGCGTAATCTGTAAGTGTTTCTAATAAATATTTTTGTGCTGAACCATTACTTAAACCATTTGCAGTCTTATCAATGATAAATGCTGAAACTTCTGCACCAATTTCTTCAAAACTTTTACTGTCGTCAAAAAAGCCTTGAATATTATTTTGAAAATTAATTTTATATTGTTCACTAATGTTTGCCATCTGTGAACTAACATGTGTTTGAAATAATTGTGCTTTAAAACCTGAAGTTTTTTGGAAGAAACCTTTTTCTAAATCAGTAGGTTTATATGAGCCTAGATTATTTTCAGCTACGTATTTTTTAATTTCAGTTTCATAAAACTTTTGAAATGCTTCTGGGTCAGGATTTTCTGAAACTTTCATTTCAGCATACCTAGTTCCTAATGTATTAGAAAATATTTGTGCTTTTGTATTAAGTTCTAACTCTTTGTATTTATCAATAAAATAAGGATTAGCTTCTTTAGGTAAAGTACCATTATTTACTCTTGTATTAAAAGCTGTTCTATTTTTATTATATTCTTCAATAGCCTGTGCTTCATTTACTTTCTTTTGTTTAACTTCTGAAGCAATAACCATCTTTGCACCTGCATCATTTACAAAATTATTTAAAGAAGCAGTTAATTCTTTCATACCTGCTATTTCAGGTTTTGCTTGTGGCTTATAAAATAAGTTAAAATCTGAAGATAGAACCTGCCTTGCATCAGGTTTTAAATCTAGTTTATTTGTTTTTCTAGCCATTAATCGTCTGCATTAGGGTTTGAGTTATAATATTTCTTTTGTTTATTAGTCTTTAGACCTTTAAGTTCTTTCTGTGCTTCCAATGAGTAATATGAGTTAGCTACATTTAAAGCTGAAGATACAAATAATAATTCAGGATTAGGTGGTTGCACATAAGTTGATTGTGCTTCTTGACCAAACTGAATTGCTTCTAAATTTCTTTCGTATTGTGCAATATCAATATCTAAATTAGTATTTAATGAAGACATATAGTTACCTTCTACTCTGTAGAAATCTGCCATTAGTCTTTCTGTAGAACCTGACATGGCTAAACCTGAACCTGATACATCAGCTACAAATTCACCTCTAGCTTTTTTAGATTTTAAATTAGCTTCATAACCTTTTTGTTGAACAGCTTTTACTTGCTGATTAATCTTTAATTGTTCTGAAGCATATCTTTGAATAGCATTTCTTTTAGCTATATCATTTTGTCTAATCTGTGCGTTGTATTGATTTTTTTGTGCCTGTTTCTGTTGTTTGTACTGTAGTCCTGAAGACAAAGCACTCCCAATCATCATAGCTGTTGTTGGCTCTACGCACATATTCTTATAACCTCATAAAAGGGTTCATTTAAAACTCCGTATTTTTTCTTATTAATAAATTTAAAACCACACCATTTTAACCATTTGATGTGAAGTGAATTTCTGCAATCCACAAAGTTCCATAAAATTTTGTATTTAGTATTTAAAAAATCAATTACTTTTTTGTTTTCTTTTAAAAAAGAGTATTGAATATCTTTTAATTTATCTGTTGCTAATAACCAAATTGCACCACCAACTGTAATTCCAAAGATGGCTACTGGTTCTTTTTTAGCATTTACGATTGTAAAAACTATTTCTGATTTAAGATATGAATAATATAAAGCAGTGTAAGGTGTCATACCTGCTGTTGATAAAATTTCTCTTTTATCTTCAAATCTTAATCTTGGTGCTAAATATTTAATGTCTTTAATTGTTGCTAATCTAAAATGGTTAAACTCTTGAACTTGCTGTAACATAATATCCTTGCCAACTTGCGTTGATAAAATTACAAGGCAAATGGCTATTAGACGCTAGTGTTACTGTAAGTTTGTCACTTTCAGATTGAACAGCAAAGGCGTAATCACCATCAGCTAAATTAACAGTACCAAGTAATCCTGTTCCTGTAATCGTTCCTGTAAATGTTGTTGATGAACTGCTTCTTCCTACTGGATTAACCACAGTTGTAAAAAAACCAGTGTTGTTAAAATTAACACTCCAGTTTCTTATTTGTAATCTACCTTCTTTAATAGATATTCTTGAACCTTGTGCATCAGCTTCTTGTATAAATTGTTGAGAAAATACAAATGTAAAAGTGTAATCCTCACCAATAAAGTAATCATAAGATGTAATATCTCCTGTAACTACTATTGATGTACCTGTTTGAGATACTATACTAATTTCTTGTCCTGCTTGATTTGAGCCTGTACTTGCACCTACAATACTTAAAGTATTAGTCTTTGTATAAGGTATTGTTATTGTTGTTTGATTAGTACCTGAGTTGTAACTTTCACTAACTCCTGTCGTACTATTTGAAATTTTTCTATCTAAATGAGTTAAATAATTTGCACTCGCATCAGTAACAGCAGGTGATATGTCCATAGTTTCTAAGTAGACCCCATCACTTCTCTGATTAACTATATATAAAGTGTTATCTATAAAATCTATATTTAGAATTTTATCTGTAGAAGATGTTCCAAAAATCCATTTATGCCATGCACTTTGTAATCTCTTACCACCAGTTACATAATATTGATGAACAAATATTGCATTTTGTTCACTAGAAGATAATGCCAACATAATGTTTTCATTAGTTGCAATCGCTAGTTTGAATACTCCTGAAGGAATATATCTAGGTACATTACTTGTAATATCATCTGCACTTTTAGTGTCTGTATCTGACTTAATATAGAACTCTCTAAAACCTGTAAAAGCACCCTTTTTAAAAGCAAAGAATACATTACTACCTGAACCAATAGGTTTAACTAAAGAAGATGCTTCAAATTCTGTTGATACGTTAATAGATACATTCTCTGGTGTAATTGTACTGTTTGCACCTGCTAATATAAATTGTGTTTGGTCTGAAAATAACAGTATTCCTTCATCAAAAGATATTGCACTTCTAAGTATAGAAACTTTATTGTGTGTCGAAGCTACATCAATTACATCAGTTGCTAATACAGTAGTTACTGTCTCATTAAAAAATGCAAAGTATTCTCCTGACCTTGACATAACAACATTCTCATCAGATAAAAAACCTAATCTATTCTTATGAAAGAACATATCATTTATTTTTCTACCTATAAAACTAGGGTCAGGTGCAGAAATATCATCACCACTTATTCTTAAACCCCAAACAGGTACAGTATAATCTGTTCCTGATATTGCGTAAGTAGAACCATCTACTTGTGAAAATCTAAAATTACCATCTGCTGTTCTTATTAAAACGTGTGGCATTGTCGTGTTGTCTAAAGTTGTCTTCATGCTTGGTGCTACACTTTCCTGCCAAACATCACCACTACTATCATATTGTACGTAGTAGTCATCAAAACCATTTGTTGCATCACCAGTAATTTTAACAACCATATTGTTTATTGCAGGTGAAGGTAGGTCTACGAAATTTTGTACTGTATCTCCAACTACTTGTGAAGCATCATCTCCATAACCATCACTAGCTGAAACTGTAAGTGTTCCACTAGATTTAATTATTGAGAAACTTGAATTTCCTACATTTGCAAAAGCTATATTTGAAATAGTTCCACAAGCTGACTTTACACCATCTCTAATTGTTTCTGTATTTGTATCTGAACTTGTAAATGAGAAAGTAGAGCCATCAATAGTAATAGAATACTTGGTAGATGTAACTCCTTGTAATACTGAATAAATAGCTTGTTCAACTTTAGCTGTACTAGTCGTACTAGCCATAGCTGTTACTTTTTTCTTGTTTAAAATAAATGTATAATCAGCAACAGTCATTGCAACAAAGTCACCTTTAGGGTCAGTAGATGTTAAGTAATTGACTGCACCTGTTTGCATTGTAACTGTCTTAGAAACACCTGCTGTTGTATAAACTGCGATTGCACCATTTGTAATTTGTATTAAATATCTCTCACTAACATCTCTGTTAATTGTGTGCATGTAAGCATTGTTAGGTGTTGTATTACTTAACTTTGCTAAATAATTAGTAGGTGGTCTCTTTTTTAAACCTTCTACAACAGAACTAAAACCATTCTCTTGTGTAGTAGCTTGACTAGATAATCTCAATACTTCTGGTTGCTGAGAGATACCCTGCACTAAATTAGGAATAGTCCTAGAGACTAATGCCATTTATTTTCTTCCTATTGTATAAAATTGTTCAGGTGTATCAAACACACTATAATCTCCTGTAGATGCTTCAGCTTGTCTTAGAGTAACTAAGGCTCTTGCTTCATCTTCTAGTGTAAATTTATGTAGTGTATTTGCTCCTAAAGTTCTATCGTGAAAAACTCTTGCACTTCTAATAGTAATATATCTTTTACATTGTTCAGGTACATCAGAAAAATCTAGTAAATAAACTACTTTCATATTTTCTAAATCTGCTGTGAATATTGAAGTGTTTTTAACTAAATTAAATAAAACATTATTTCTTTGAACAATATCAAAATCAGTTTTAGAATGTAGATAAGGGTCTAACTCTACTCTTAATACATTTGTAGGTAGAGGTATCGTTCCATTATTATCTTTACTTAAAGTTACTTTAGGGTGTGTATTAAAATGCCACCCCATACTTTGAACTTCTCTATTAATTTCATTTAATACAGATTTAGCCATTGTTCCATCTACAGGTAAGCTACCAGTTAAAGTAGATAAAGGTGCTTCCCCTATCGTAGATAGAATTGTATTTACAGCTTCTAATTCTGTAGTTCTTGTTTGTATAGTCATTTGTTAAATAAATAAACTGTCTATAAATTCATTGAATTTTCTTTTTATGAATTTCTTTAATTGGCAATACCAACACATAATTTTCTCCTTTGAATAATGAAGGGGTAAGATTGTCTGTGTTAATCTCTTACCCCAAATGTAAGGGGTTAGTCTCCCAACCCCTCACTGTACTTAATAACTAAGTATTAAGATGTTTTAATTGAAACACATGCTTCAGGTCTTAAAACGCCAGAGCCAATCGCCATTCTTGAAGTAATCAGTGAACCAATTCTTCTAGGGTCATAAGTAGTTTCAACTACTAAGTCTTTTAACTTAACAGTACCTATTGCTGACTTGTGAAATAATACAGCAACGTGATTACTTGCATTTACGTTGTAAGTATTGTTCGCACCTGATACAGCAGTTGAGTTATCAGCAAAAGCAGACACAGTTGTGTTTGACTTAATTACTGGAACTCCACCTACAGATACAACAGTTCCTTTTCCAAAATCTCCATTAAGAGAAGAAAAGTCTCTGTTAAGTAGCTTGTCATTGTTTGCTAACTGATAATAAATATCAGGTGAAACAATACAAACTCTGTCAGTGTTTGGAACATCTTTTTCATCTAGCTTTTGAATACCTTCAAAGATAGAAGCGATTAAAGATGTTGCGTTAGTGTTAGCATCTGCGTCAGTGATTTCTGAACCACCATTGCCACCTGTTATAGTAGCTGATGCTTGTGAACCTAGAACTGCTAATTGCAATAAGTTTTGGTCAACAGTCTTTGCGAGTGCCTGTCCCATTTCCCTTGCATAAATACTACGGATATCGTAGTGCAATTTAAGTTCATCTAACTCAGCAACGAAAGATGATGCTAAAAGCATGTCGTCTACGTTGATGATTTTTTCGTTATGTTTGATTGCGTCTCCAGTAATTTCTGCGCCTACTGAGTGGTATCCACTTACAGTAGTTCCAGTTACAGGGAACGAACTTGATTTGCCATTTGAAATTGTTCTGACGTTGGTCATTCCTAGCATCAAATTTTCTCTTTGAAAGCTAGACAGAACCTCGCCACTATACAATTTAAGGAACAAATCATTTACACCAGTTCCAGTCGCATTGACTAGACCCAGTCTTGATGGTGTTGCGTTAGACATATTATTGTCTCCTTTTTTATTGTTATTGTTGGTTTAGTTTAAACCTTATCTACTTTTCAATTTAGAGAGTTATCTGACGTATCAGGCAATCATCTGAATTTTAATAAGTCACCTCTCTTACAAGAGATGGTGATTATTTTTTTACTTGTTTTCCTTTATTAACACCTTTTTTAATAATGTAAGATTGCGTACCATTAGCACCTGAATTAACTTCTTTCTTCAAGTCCTTAAATAGTTGCATTTCTTTCTTCTTTTCTATTTGCTTATTAATAAAAGAATTAATAACTTTATTGTCTCTCATTATTTTTTGTGGTGTCGTCTTTTACTTTTATTCATCATAGATAGATTTGCTTTCTTACCTATGCTTGTCTTCTTAAATCTTGAACGTGTTTCATGTAAGACTACTTCTTTATTAAACTTTGTCTTAGCCACTTTTCTTTTTCCACTTGTTCTTCATGGCTTTATAAGATTTAGGAGATATAGTAGATTTTTTCTTACTTCTAGAAATACCAAGTTTTTTTCTTCTATTAATATTAGCTACTAATGACATTATTTTTTTCCTTTTAATTTATTAGTTAAATTCATTCCAAAACTTCCTGAAATTATAGCTAAAACTGAATACCAAAATAATGGGTCTGCATTTTTTAATATTTGCCAACCACGTTCCATATAGTCCTGAGTAAATGGTAAAAAATGTGCAACCAAGATTAATCCAAAAATCAAAGTTAAATATTCATCTTTCCACGAATTATTACTTGCTTGTACTTGTGCAATATTTACGTCTTTTAATGCTTCAATTTCTCTAACTTTAATTATTTTGTCTTTCTCTATTTTATGTTGAATACCACCAATAATTTTCTGTCCAATCATTCTACTTAAAGGATTTTTTAGTAAAGGTAATATAAAATTAAGCATTTCTTGACCTGTTATATTTTATTGATGTTATAGCTAGATTACTTGTAGAATTATTTTGAGGGTTGCCATCTTTATGGTGTATGTCTTTACCTTTGATACCAACTCTTTTCTTCATCATTCTTCTAGCAAGATTTCTACCTGCTCTATTCTTCTTCTGTTTGTCTGAAGAATGATAATTGTCATATTCTTTTCTGTAATCTCTTGC
>Ga0114998_10002822_pt1 | contig 12983 bp, 10 predicted proteins | sample ArcticOcean_MG_C_5_FD_87044 | JGI IMG/M metagenome (GOLD analysis project Ga0114998, IMG submission 87044) | Marine microbial communities from western Arctic Ocean - ArcticOcean_MG_CB4_138 | ecosystem: Environmental > Aquatic > Marine > Oceanic | place: Arctic Ocean: Canada Basin | collected...
CTATATTAACTACGCCAGGTATTAGATGTCTTTTAGAAATTTGAGTATCACAGATAACATTCATAAATTTATAATTTAAATTTTTATTTAATACGAAATATTCTTCTGCAAACTCACTTAATACGCTTGGTGCAAAAGGCCGAAAAGATTCACGAGATTTAATTTTAATATTTATAATATCTTTAATATTGACAATGGTAGGATTAGCTAAAATAGATCTATTTCCAAGTGCCCTAGGACCAAATTCCATTCTTCCTTGATGCCAAGCAACAACTAAACCATCACTCAAACAAGCTGCTACTTCTTTTAAGAAATTTTCAGTGTTTGTAAATTTTACACTTTCATAGTTACTTGTTATATTTAATAAATTTTCATAAATATTTTTTGAAATTTCTTCATCTGTTTCTTCCGTTCCTAAATACACAGTGGAAGAACTTTTTTTTTTATAGTTTTTATTAAAATTAAAATTTGTATATAGCGCAGATCCTAGTGCTCCACCTGCATCACCTGAATTCGGATAGATATTTATTTTTTCAAAATCATTTTTTTCTCCGATGGATTTGTTATTTAATGCATTAAATGCACAGCCACCTGATAAAAATAAGTTTTTATGATTAGTTTTTTTTTTGTAATAATAAATAATTTCTTGAAAAATATTTTGAAAGAGTACTTGGGTAGACCTTGCAATATCTTTATGTTTTTGTAATATTTCTTGATTTGGAGACCTCGGTGCTCCCAAAATATCTATTAATTTGGATGAGAACAAATCATCAAAAACAGGGTAACCATCTGGAAAGTCAAAATTAAATCCAACTTTATGATGAGTAAAATATTTCAAATCTAATTTAAATTCTCCGTTGTTAAAACTGCAAATTTTTTTTAATTTTTCTAAATAAGTTGTTTCTCCAAATGCAGCTAGACCCATAATTTTATATTCGTCCCCATAATTCTTAAAACCCAAATATTGAGTGAGTGCTTGATATAAAATTCCTAATGAATGTGGAAACTTTGTAGTGTTTATTTTTTTAAATACACCATTATTTATATCATGAATTTCTATAGTAGAGAAATCACCAGCCGCATCAAAAGAAACTGACAAACCTTGATCTATATCTGAATAAAAAACAGAAGCACTAGCATGGGAAATGTGATGGGGTATATATTTTATTTTTATAGGCTTGGTGTTGCCAAAATAATTATATAGTGATTGATTTATGTCCCATTTTTTTTTAAGTCGTGCTAGTCTTTTGGTAAATGATAAAGTTTTTGAAAAATTACTAAATACATAAAGAAACTTAGAATTTAAATTATAATATGGATTGGTATTAACTGAAATGTAGTCTAAATCCTCTACTTTTAAATTACCTTTTTTAAGGCAAAAATCCAAAGATTGTACTGGAAAACCTGAAAAATGTTTTATTCTTGTAAATCTTTCTTCTTCAGCTGCTGCTATTACCTCATTATTTTTTATCAACACAGCTGCTGTATCAGCATGAAAGAAATTTAAACCAACTATATTCATAGTACTTATTTTTTACTAGAAAAAAAATTAACCACAAGGAAATAGATTAAGATATTAAATAACATAGATAAAATTAATAAATAACTTTGAGATGGTAAATAACCAAAATGTATTAATCTATAAGCTATAACTTGACCCATCAAAGCTGCAAAAATTATATTTTGATTTGAAAATTTATAGGCAATAATTTCAAATACAGCACAAAAGGAATAAAACATTAACATAAAAATTATTAGCAAAATATAAGAGCCAGAATAAAATGAAAAAGCAACAAAGCCTGGAAGTATTATCCCATAAATATTTGAACTATAGTTGGTATTATAAGATACTGTTTTTCTTAAAAATTTTCTTTCATAAAAGGAATAACTTTGAGCGTCAAATTTTTCATTGAAAGAATTTTTAGTTATTTCAAAATTTAAATCTGGATAACTTACAACTGCCAAAACAGGTTCAATGCCAACCCATCTATTAATAAATAAATAAAGATAATTATGTATGATTGGAAAACTATGGGAGAAAATCTTCTCTTTTATTAATAGATTATTTTTTGGAAGTTTCATTTCATTGGATGTTGTATTGATTGTATTTGTAGATATAGATAGTTGACGCTCATTATAAGGATTTGTAACATTGGTTTTAACCTCTTTGGAATAAATGGCTCTTCTCTCTAACGTAACAAAATAAACGGAAACAGAGAAAAAAAATAATGACATTATCGTTAACATAATTATTTTTTTTATTTGTAATTTTTTATTATTAAGAAAAAATAATTTTTTAATTCCTAGTATAAGAGGTATTTGATTAAAAATCATTGCTCTGCTTAAAAAACCAGTATAAGTAATTAGGCCCTCAAAAGAACTTAAAAGAAAACCTATAAAAATACCTTTCTTTATTTTAATTTCATAAAACAAAATAAAAGCAGAAACTGATGAAAATCCAAAAATTGTTAACCATTTGAACAATCCAAGAATAAGAAAATTTAATTCAAGTGTGCTAACTAACCCTTTTCTATAAATATTAAATTCATAATTTAATATCGCTAAAAGTGAAAATGAAATAAAAAATATAAAAAAAATTAGTTTTCTTTTTTTTTTATAAAACTCTAGAATTTTTTTATTTTCATTATTTTTAGTATCAAATTTATAATAAAATATATTTGACCTTATAAATGAAAAAATTATCAAAGAAGTAACGGCTACTATTACGACTATTAAACTTTTATCATAAAGATTTTGAGAGTAATCAAAGCTACCTGTATTTCCTCTAAAATAACCAGAAACAAGTATTGTGTATATTAACTTAAACCAAAAACCTAACCATATAAATACAGAAATAATTTTTTCAAAAAACATTCCTTTGATTTCAAATGATTTAATTACAAAAAAATTAATAATAATAGCATAAACCAAAAAAATAATTTTGCTTCCAATATAATATTGCACTCCTAGAAAAAAAAAAATTACATTAAAAAATATGAAGCATGATGTTAAATTAAATATTTTTTTCATTTAGCTTTATTGTTTATCAAGTAAGAAAACATAACAAAAGCTAACAATATCCAGAAAAAACTCCCATACCACGATGAAAAAAATGCTCCTGTGGGTCTTATTGGAAATAAATAAGATAAAAAAATTGAAAATGATCCATGGCTTAAATAATTAAAATTATTATTTTTTTTAGAAAAATTTTTTAATATTCTAAAAATCATGTATGAGAAAATTATAAAAAAAATAACACCAGTTTCTGAGATTATTTCTAAAATATAATGGTGAGGGTGAGTAGTACAACCACTGTCTATATAATCGTATCTACTTATCATAAAATGTAGGGGGTGGTCTCCAGTTTCTTCAAATCTTGTACGATGTAACTCATAATCTTTACAAACATTTCTAAAGCTTCTAATTCCATGTCCAAATAAGGGTTTATCTTTAATCATCATTATTGCGACTGTATAATGCTTTCCCCAATCAGTCTTTTTAAAACTTTCATAAATATTTCCATTCCAAGATGACCAGTATTTAATATCTGCAAATCTTTCCTTGGTAGTTGGCATTAAAGATACAAAACCAATGAGCAAAGCAATAATAAAAGATAATTGAAAAATTTTTTTTTTATTAAATTTGTTATCGAATATTAAAAAATAGATGAAAAAAAATATGCTCATAATTATTGAACTTCTTTCTCCAGTTAATATTACAAATAAAAAATTAATAATTAAAAATGTTATTAAAAATAAATTTTTTTTAGATAGGTTGTTTAAATGAAAAAATAATAAAATTGATAAAAAACCCATACTAGAAAGGTAAAAACCAGGAACAAGTTCTCCCTCAAAGGGGCCACTCAGTCTTAGAGGGAGCATAAATTTTTGATTAAAAATAGTATACTCTTTAATGGTAGATGCTGGGTATCCTAAAAGATCTTTATGTTCTGGGCTTAGGAATTGATACAGTAAATCTATGTATATGAAAATTGTTAGTGCTAGAAAAATATATGAAAAAAACTTTAAATTATTAAAATCAATTTTACTCGCATAATAAGCAAGTCCAAAAGAAAATATTAGATTAAATCCAAAAATTGTTCCTTTACCAATACTTTTATAGCTTAAATCATGTATGAAGAGAGAAATTAAAATTAAATAAACCCAACATATAATAAATAAAAAAATAGTTTTATTTTCAATAAAGCTCCAATCTTTTTTAAAAAAAAGAGTTATCGTAATTAAAAATGATAAAGAATAAATTACTAAATTAATAGCAAAATCTCCAATTATTAAAGCAAATGGTATGGCAATTAAATAAATTAAAATAATATTATTAAATTTTTTGCCTAATACTAATTTCATTTTAAAAAAATTTTGAAGAAAAATTTTTTTTTAATTTTATCCATTTAGAATTCTTTAAATACCAATTAACAGTCATTTCTAGACCAGTATTTAAATCTATATTTTGTTTCCAGGAAAATCTTTTTGAAAAATCTTTGTAATTCAAAAAATATCTTAAATCATGTCCTGGTCTATCTTTAACAAATTTAATATAATCAAAATAATTGATTGGTAAGGACAAATTCATTTTTTTGTGGAGAATTCTTATTATTTTTTTTACTAAAGTAAGATTATCTATCTCGTATTGAGAGCCAATACAGTGAGTGGATCCATCAAAATCACCGAGTAATACTTTTTTTATCGCATCAATATTGTCATCAATATAAATCCATTGTCTTTTTTGATTTCCGTTACCATAAATGCCCATTTTTTTAGATGACAAAAATGATGATATTGTAAGTGGTATTAGTTTTTCGAGATGTTGATAAGGGCCATAATTATTACAAGAAAATGTAATCGCAGTTGGTAACCCATATGTTTTATGAAAAGCGCGAACCAAATGATCAGAGGCAGCTTTGGTTGCAGAATAAGGTGAATTCGGTCTATAAGCAGACAAACTATTAAACTCTCCTTTTTTGATAGAGCCAAAAACTTCATCAGTAGATATTTGTAAAAAATTAATTTTTTTTTTTTGAAATGTTTTTAAAGAACTTTGTAATAAATTATAAGTACCATTTATATTCTCTAAAAAAATCCTACTATTAACTATAGAGTTATCTACGTGAGAATGAGCTGCAAAATTTACAACAATATCAGGTTTGAATGATGAAAAAATGTCTTCAATTTTGTGTGTATCACAAAGATTAATTTTTTTAAATTTTATCCAATTTAATCTTTTATTTACCGATTTATCAGCTGACTCCGTTAAGCAATCAATATTTAATATTTCATATTTCTTATCCTCTAATTTAGATAAAAAATTTTGACCAATAAAGCCATTTCCACCAGATACTAATATTTTTTTAATCATTTAATAAGTTTATATATTGTTCTTTGAGATATAAATTATTTTTGTTTTCAGCTATTGAAGCATTTTTTCTATTGTAACCTTTTTTTAAAAATAGTTTTGGGTTTGTAAAATAATAATTAATCTTTTTTGCAATATTGGAATAATCATATGCTTTAAATACATATCCATTTACTCCTTGTTGTATAAGATCATTAGAAGAACCTGTCTCAAAACATATTGTAAATTTATTCAATTTTATAACTTCACTCATCATTAAAGAGCTCCACTCTTGTAACGAGGGGATAACTGTTAAATCAGAAATCATGTATAATCTTATTAAATCATTGTGGTTCACACTATTAATGCAAAAACTATTATTTTGAAAATCTTTAAAAATTGTAGATGAGAATTCACCAACTAATATAAAAAATAAATCTTTATAAAGTTCTTTATATTTTGATTTTAATATTGAAATTAGATAGGTGAAATTATAAATACCTTTCCTCCATTCTCTTAAATTTTGAGCTCCTAAAAAAATTATTTTTCTATTTTTTGATTGTGTTTTTATTTTTTCAATCAAATCATTAATATTATCTATATTTAAATTATCAATTATAACATTCACAGGATATTCAATTATATATTGTTTAATTTTTTTATCTAAAATATTTGTTTGTATGGTAAATTCTTTAGCATAAGTTGAAGGGAAAATAATTTTTGGATTTATTTCACTTAAAAGCTTACGATTATTTTTAAAATTTTTTTCTGCTATACCTTGAAATTTATCTTTTAATGCAGGGCATTGTTTACAATGATTTTTATAGTTTTGACAAGCTTGTGCATATCTGCAACCACCCGTAAAATTATACATATCAAAAGGATAAATAATAATTTCTGCATTAAACTCATTTTTAATTTTTAGTATTTCATTAAAATCTAAAATATATTCAAACCATAAAATTAATATTACATCTGGTTTAAAGGGATTAATTTTTTTTTTAATATTTTCAGACTTAAATAAACTTATATTTGAAAATTTTTGAAAAAAAAAATATTTATTTGTGGATATAAAGATTGATATAAATCTATTTAATAATTTAACTAATAAATAATATATATTACCAAAAAAATTATAATATCTCAAAATATCATTTTGATTATTCGCATATGGAACCAATAATTTCACATCATCAAAATTTTTTTTCAAGAAATTAAAAATGTTTTTAGATGCGTTGCCCGCTCCCCCTTTTTCAAGTACCTCAGATATAATTAATATTTTTTTCATTTTTTTAATAATGAATAAAAAATCATGCTAATAATTGCTGAAAAGAAATAAGATAAAGACAAATAATACACACCCCCAATATAGTATAAGATTGGAACTATCACAATAATTCCAATCGAAACGTAAAAATCTTTTAAAAAAACCTTATTATAAAAAGTGGGCATATTATTTATTTTTTGTTGTCTAAAAAACATGGCATATAACATTATTAATGAACCAACTAATGAAAAAAAGCTTATATTTAAAAAAAATCTATAAGTTAAGTCAGAATTAAGTATCATATAATTATCAATTTTAAAATACATAAGAAATATAATTGGAGAAATTAAAATTATATATGACAAGAAAAATAGAATTAAATTTATTTTTTTCATCTTATTTCTAACCATTGAAGGTCCAAATGAAACATTAAAAATCGTTCCAGGAAAAGATCCCAATGCATAAAAGAAAAAAATAATAGAAGCTGTGTTTTTACCCACATAATATGATACTAAGATTCTCCAAAGTAGGTTTGCAATATTTAATGAAAATGATGATAGAAAAGAATTAGAATTAATAGTTTTTGTAAACATTAATCGCAAATTTTTAAAAAAATTTTTATTGATTTCAAGATTAGATAAATCGATTGATTTTAAAATAAAAAATAAAATTATAACTAAATTTACTATTAATATTTCCATAAATAGCAAATAATTAAAATAAAAAACTGAAATTAATATACTTATTAAGAAAAAAATATTGATAAAAAATAAAAAATTTGTAATTCTTGTTTTTTTATTTAACTCAAATTTAACTAAACTTAATTCTAAAATCCATTGAAATATAAAAATTAGAATTAATAAGTAAATTTTTTTGTTTATTATACTTAAATAGAAATATGCAAATAAAAAACAGCTTATAATTATTAAGCTAGAAATAGTTAATCTTAATAAAATGAAATTATCTAGATTCTTTGTGTCAAATTTTGCAATATAAATATTTCTTAGATTTATGGAAAAAACTTTCGTAAGCAATATAGTAAAAGCACTAATAATAGCTAAATTTGTTGCATCATTTAAATCATTTTTAAATACAAAAATTAATAAAATAAAAGTTGCAAACGAATTATTAATTACATTATTTGAAGATAATAATATGAAATTAATTACTTTTGATGGACCTAATTTTTTTAAAATTGAAAACATCTTTTGAATTAAAACTTTTTATTTATGTTTAAATCTCTATTACAATTAATAGAATAGTCTAAAATTTGCTGAAGTGGTCTTTCATAATTAAGATAGTTTAAAAAAAAATTTTGTTTAATAAGGTATCTTTTATATAACTTTTTATCTCTATTGAGAGTATCTGCTAAAAATAAAGCTTTTTCTAAGTCTGTGCAATGCAACTCATTAATAATTAATTGAGAGTTCCAAAAATTATTCCTATTTCCAATTAATAAATTTTGGCATATTGCTGCTTCTATCAATGAATTACCCCACCTAGGTGTATTAGAGCTTATAGCAAAAAAATATTTTCCTTTTGACAATTTTGAAATGTAATTTTTATGACTTAAATTTTCATCTAATAAATGAATTTTTTTGATGTTTTGATACTTTTTCTTTAATTCCACTATACTTTTTTTGATATGTTTGCTTTGATTTACTTCAAGTATTATATCAATGTTTTTTATATTGTTTTCTTGTACTCTTTTTAAAAAGGTTGAATTTCCAAAAGTATAACTAAAGTCTATGGAGTGTGATCTTCTAAAAATACTATAAGGTGTAAATCCTAAGGTTTGATTAAGCAATCCATCAAATAATACTGATTTAAACAAAACATTCTTTTTATAAGATTTATTATTATGGTCCTCAAGTATTTTAAACCATAATACTTTATTAAACTTTGAAATTATTTTCTGAGATATTGTATTTTCAAATGATATCGCAATATCATATTTATCAAAATTAATTTTTTCAATATTTTTTCCATTAGATTTCTGTTTTTTTAAAACCTTTAATCTTTTTTTATCTAGCTTCTGTTTTGAAATATTAAAGTCTATCTCTAAACCATCATATGAGTTTGAAATAACAAAATCTGTATTATGATTGGTAAAAAGACCTACTGGACCCATTCGATAATTAGAGTCCATTACATCTAAGATATTATTATTAATACTCTTATTATAAATATCTAAATAATTATATGGTTTGATAAAAATTATTTTTAACTTTTTAATATAAATTTTTTTATATAAATTTTTATTTAAAATAAAAAAAAGTTTCATATTTATAAAGATATATTTATTCCATAACCATAATAAAAAAAATTTTATTTTATTTTTCAACACTTTTAAATTTATTTAAAAAATATATTTATTTTGTTACAAATATATTCAATATCCTTATTTTTTAACTCAAAATAAAATGGCAATCTCACAATTCTTTTTGCATATTTTTCTGTGTTAGGTAATTTTTCTTTTACTGCTTTAGTTTTTTGCATAACAGTTGAAAGATGAAGCGGTTCGTAGTGACTAGTCACTTCAATTTTATTTTCAGCCATAAACTTAATAAATTTAGGTCTTAAGTTGTTGCTCTTTAATAAAATATAAAACATATGATAATTAGATTTATTAAACTTATTAAAATTACATATTTCAAAAAATTTATCATTTGGTCTTATCTTTTTCTTATATAACTTAAATAATTCCTCTCTTTTATCTAAAACTTTTTTTTCATCTTTCAGTTGTGATAATAAAAATACTGATTGCATTTCAGTTATAGATGAACTTACTCCTCTTGATACCCATGAATACTTATTTGCTTTATTATTAATAAAATCTGTTTTATTTGTTCCACGATCTAAGACATCTCTTAAATTTTTATAATATTTTTGATTGTTTAAAATTAGCGCTCCACCACTTCCAGAGTGTATATTTTTTGTTTGATGAAAAGAAAATGCTCCAAAATCTCCAATTGAACCTAAAAAATAATTTTTATATTTTGCCCCATAAACCTGTGCTGCATCTTCGATAATGATGATATTTTTTTTTTTTATTATATTTTTTAAAGTTCTAAAGTTTATTGAATTACCATTATAATGAGTCAATATTATAACTCTTGTATTCTTATTAATTTTTTTCTTTAAATCATTAAGATCAATAGTAAAAAATTTATCCACATCACAAAATTTAAATTTTATCCCAAGTTTAAATAAAATATCCACTATGCTTACAAAAGTGTATGACTGAATAATTACTTCATCATTTTTATCAAGCTTAAGAGATAAAAGTGCAGCCTCTATTGCTGATGTGCAGCTATTTGTTAAAAATATATGTTTTGCTTTTATTTTGTTTTTTATTAAAGAAACACATTTTTTATAAAAAAAACCTAAGTTTATAAAATTATCACTCTTAAATATTTTTTTAATGTTAAAAAATTCGTTCTGTGATATGTATGGTATATTAAATTTAAATTTCTTCACTTTACTAAATGTACATTTTTTTTTTAGAAGTTGTAATATTTATTATTTCAATATTCTTAGTATTAAAATTCAAGATTTTTTTTACTAAGAAATTTAAACTTATAGATATTCCCAATGATAGAAAACTTCATAAACGCCCTACTCCCATACTAGGTGGAATAATTTCATTTTTTCTATTAATTGAGTTTTTTATTATTCAATACTTAATAAACAGTCAGTTTTATAATCTAATGTATCTTTATCTACCAATTACACTTTTTTTTATTGGAATATATGATGATGCGTATGACTTAGAAGCTAATTCAAAACTATTTTTAATAACTTTGGTCTTTTTAGTATTGCTTATGATTTTTCCTGAGTTTAAATTACTAAAACTCAATTTCTCAACATTTAATTTTTCAATTGAAACAAGTTACCTTGCTTTAATCTTTACAGTTTTGTGTTTATTACTTTTTTTAAATGCATCAAATATGATTGATGGTATAAATGGGCTATTTTTAGGAGTTAATATAATCTTTTTTTTATACTTGTTATTGTCTTATAACTTTAACAATACATTTGTTCTTTCATTCCTAATAATACTCAGCCTTCTATTTTATTGTAACTGCAGAAATTTATTCTTTATGGGTGACTCTGGTGTTTTTTTAATTTCATCTATTTTAGGCATGAGCTTAATAGAAGCTTACCATTCTGAAGTGAGTAATTTGAAATCAGTAGAAGAAATTTTTATACTTTTGATGATACCAGGTTTAGATATGTTTAGATTATTTTTAGAAAGAATAATTAATAAAAAAAATCCTTTCAAACCTGATCGAAATCATTTTCACCATCTACTTGGTAAGAAATTTAATGATCAATATACTTTAACAATTTATCTATTTTTAGTGGCATTAGGACCTTTTATTTATCAATTAAAAATAATTAACGAAAGTGTTTTAATAATAACTTTAATAACCTTATTCTATTACCTAACATATCATTTAAAAAAAGTTTACCCAACTATATGATAAAAATATAATGCTATAATATTTATGAAAGTTGCTTGTATACAATTAAATACTAATGAAGATTATAATAGAAATTTTTTACAAACAGTTAAGTTGATAAATTTAGCTTTAAAAAATAATTCAGACTTGGTAATTACTCCTGAAACAACATCAATAATATCTGATAATATAAATAAAATTAAAAAAAATACATTTAAAATGGTAAATGATCCATTAATTCAGAGATGTAAAAAATTATCAAAAAAATTTAAAAAATGGATATTGATTGGTTCATTAATTGTTAAAGATAAAAAAAATTTTAAAAATAGATCTATATTAATTGGTCCCAATGGAAATATTATTAAATATTATGATAAAATTAACATGTTTGATGTGAAATTACCTAATGGAGAAATATATAAAGAAAGTAAAATTTATAAACCTGGAAAGAAACTTGTAAAGATTGAACTTCCTTGGGGTAAATTAGGATTTTCGATTTGTTTTGATTTAAGATTCCCTGAACTTTATAGAAAACTCTCAAAAAATAATTTAAGTTTTATTGCTATTCCATCTGCTTTTACCAAAACTACAGGTAGAAAACACTGGCTCCCCCTTCTTAAAGCACGAGCTATTGAAAACTTTTGTTATGTATTTGCACCCAATCAAACAGGTAAAAATACAAAGAAAAAACACACTTTTGGTCATACTGCTATAATTTCTCCTGATGGAAATATTTTAAAATTAAAAAAAAGTGGTATAGGAATCATATACGCTAGAATTAATACTTCTTTACCAAAAAAACTAAAAAATATTATTCCAACACCATATAAAGTATAATATTTGTTAAATTATGAGAAAAGGAATTTTATTATTAGGGGGAATGGGAAAAAGATTCCTTCCGGCAACATCAATAATCAATAAACATTTAATTCCAATTATTGATAGACCAATGTTTCATTTCTCACTATCAACATTAATACTAGCTGGGATAAATAAAATTAATATAATTAGCAATCAAGAAACACTAAACTTAATTAAAAATTCAATAGGATATGGTAGACATTTAGGTCTCGATTTAAGCTATACCGAGCAAAAACAGGCGAAGGGTATTCCTGAAGGCATAATTTTAAGTAAAAAATTTATTGGGAAATCTGATTTTGCACTCATGCTTGGTGACAATTTTTTTTATTCATCCAATTTAAGCAAAAATTTATCTAAAATCAGCAAATCAAAAAAGAACACCCTGATCTCTTATAGGGTAAAAAATCCTTCAGAATTTGGGGTAATGATTAATAAGGGAAATAAAATTAAGAGGATAATAGAAAAACCAAAAAAATATTACTCAGATCTTGTAGTGACTGGTTTATACTTTTATCAAAACGAAGTATTAAAATTATTAAAATATTTAAAACCATCTTCAAGGCATGAATTAGAAATAACAGATCTTAATAATCTAATTAACAAGAAAAAAAATCTAACTCATTATGAGCTAGAAAGAGGTTCAGTGTGGTTAGACTCTGGTACTCCAGAAAATCATTTAAAAGCATCTGAGTTCGTGAGAATTATTGAAGAAAGAACAAATAAAAAAATTGCACTACTAGAGGAAGTTGCTTATCAAAAAAGATTTATAAATAAAAATAAATTAAAAAGAATTATTAAGAAATCAAATAATAATTTATCAAATATTAATTATCTAAAAAAACTTATCAAATAGACTCAGTGAAATATAATTTAGCACCGGTTGTAATCTTTTGTTATAAAAGATTAGATCTTTTAAAAAAATTATTAAGATCTTTAGAAAAAAATCAAAATTCAAAAAAAATTACAGTATTTTTTTTTTTAGATAATTTTAAAAATGAAAAAGATAAAAAAAATGTAATTGAAGTACATAGTTTTATTCA
>Ga0114998_10002827_pt1 | contig 12977 bp, 16 predicted proteins | sample ArcticOcean_MG_C_5_FD_87044 | JGI IMG/M metagenome (GOLD analysis project Ga0114998, IMG submission 87044) | Marine microbial communities from western Arctic Ocean - ArcticOcean_MG_CB4_138 | ecosystem: Environmental > Aquatic > Marine > Oceanic | place: Arctic Ocean: Canada Basin | collected...
AATGATCACTTAGTTAGCTGTTACTGGGTAAAACTGTTTTGAATATATAGATTTCAGTAGCTGAAATCAACGGATTTACCGTTTTAAGAATTAGAGTCAAATAACTAATTGTTTGAGACAAAACAAACTGAAGGTATTACGGGAGGTTACAATTGGAAAACTATTCAATAGAGACTTACATCAAAGATATACGTGCGATTGTCTCACGAGAGGTCAGTCAAGAAGCAATTACTGAGAGTATTAAACCTTTAGCAAAACGCCTCGCGGCAGATAAGAGCTGGATAAAACCTGAATACCGCGAAGTAGACACTGATCAAGGTTTTGGACTACATATTTTACACGAAGAGTATAATCACGAACTTGCCGTATTTGTTATTGCTTGGGCTCCTGGACGGGGCCTAGAGCCACATAATCATAAAACTTGGGCGGTTGTTGCTGGAATTGAAGGACAGGAACATGAAACAAATTATAAACGTTTAGATGATGGTTCCAAAAAAGGGTTTGCGGATCTACAAAAAACACATGAAGAAACGCTGTATCCTGGAAAGGCTGTGTGCTGTTTGCCAGAGGATATCCACAGTGTCTGGAACAATGGTACCGAATTAGCACTTTCAATTCACACTTACGGTAAGCATCTAAATCACACAGGTAGGTCAATTTTTGATGTAAAGGGAAAAACTGAAACACCTTGTATTGTGAAAGTGCAAAATTAATTAAGAAGGATTATTCAAATGAGCAGCCAAAACGTTAAACCGCTTTCTGGTGTAAGAGTGCTAGAATTTGGTCAAATTGCAGCTGGTCCATTTGTGGGTTCTTTGCTCGCAGATTTAGGAGCCGATGTTGTTAAAGTGGAAAGACCTGTCGTAGGCGACGGATTGCGTGCTTGGCCACCACTGACAGCAGGAACTGCGGGTGATGTTTTCAGTGAGAACTTTGCCTCGATAAACCGGAATAAACGTTCAATTACTGCTGATTTCAAAAATAAAAACGATGTGAAGCATTTAAAGAACTTAGTCACAGTTTGTGATGTTGTGATAGAGAATTATCGACCTGGGGTACTTCCACGTCTTGGTCTTGGATATGAAGACTTCAAGAAAATAAAACCAGAATTAATTTATTGTTCTGTTTCCGGATTTGGCCAAATTGGAGAGAATGCAACAAAAGGTGCGTTTGATGTGACTGTTCAGGCTTTCAGCGGCTTAATGAGCGTCACCGGGGAGACGGACGGAAACCCAATAAAATGCGGCGTTCCAGTTGGAGACTTTTGCGCTGGGCTTTATGCAGCATATGCTATTCTTGCTCGCCTGATGCAAGCACGACAAACGGGCCAAGGAGCCTATATTGATTGCTCAATGTTGGGTAGCTTAATCGGAATTTCGGCATTGCAGACGTCAGAGTTTTTTGGAACACAAAATACCCCACAGGCACTTGGTTCAGCACATCCTCGCAACGCGCCTTATCAAGCATTTCGGAGCAAAGATGAACATTTCGTAATTGCAGCTGGAAATGATCGGCTTTGGGAAGAGGTAGCAGAAGCAGTTGGATTGAGTTACCTTACTGCAGATCCAAGATTTAAAACCCAAATTTTGAGAGCACAAAATCAAAAAGATTTAGTTTCTCTATTACAGCCAGAATTTGAAAAGGAAACAGCGAAGTTTTGGTTGGACGAAATGGATATTCGCGGTGTCCCCTGTTCGCCGATCAATACTTTCCCAGAGGCTCTAAACAGCGATCAGATAAAAAGTATGGATCTTGTTCATCCAATGACTTTACCAAACAACGCCAAAACAAAGACAACAGCATTTCCAATAAAAATGACTGACTTTGATTTTGAAATTTATAGATCCCCACCTTCCCTGGGCGCACACAACGAAGAGGTCGCAGACGAGTGGTTAAAAATGCCAGATGGGATGGCTCAATGACGCTAGTACAGTATGTGGAAGATGGGCTAATTGTGCGGATAATTTTGAATCGCCCGCAAAAACTTAATGCTTTTAATGAAGATATAATACTCGAGTTAACACAAGCCCTATCAAGAGCAGAAAAATCAATGGCACGCATGGTTGTCTTTCAGGGAAATGGAAAAGGGTTTTCTGGTGGATTTGACCTAAGCGATATCAAGACATCTTCAGATGGCGAACTCGTGATGCGATTCATTCAGGTCGAGAAATTTTTACAGGCTGTTTATCATTGTCCAATTGCAACAGTAGCGTTTGTTCACGGCGCATGTTTTGGGGCAGCAGCCGATCTCGTGGCTGCGTGCCATTGGCGGATAGCCACCAATGACGCTAGGTTCATGATGCCTGGTCCAAAGTTTGGACTAGTACTGGGAACCCGTCGGCTATCGGTGCTAGTTGGTGAAGATAATGCCCGTCAATTGCTTCTTCGAGACAAACCTTTTGATGCGTCAGATGCTTTGAGGACTAATTTTATTTCTGGAATTAAAGAATATGATGAATGGGCGGATGTTGAAGAAAAAGTCTTCTCTCAAGTAAAACAAACCGATGTAAAAACTTATGCAGAGCTAGCATCACAAATGCGTCCAAACCATCGAAATTCAGATATGGCGGCGCTGGTCAGGTCTGCAAGTAACAATTCTGTTCAGTCTCGAATTCAGACATACCTTGATCACATTCATGAGCGGAAAAATAACCCTTAGCGTTTAGACTCTCCCACCAGTCAAAAAGTGGAGGCCTTAGCAGGTGTACAAACTAGATAACAAAATGTATTTGAAGGTTTTCTACTTGGTCAAAAGGAAGTTTCTGAAGGAAGTTTCTAAATAATAATTCAATAAAAAGTAAGGAGTGTTAATATATGATACTGATAGTATGGATTTTTATCCTACTTATCTTAATCGGTCTTTACTTTGATTGGAAGCAAAAACGAGGCACAGGAAATACAAGTAAGAAGTATATTAGAAATTATAAAATAATTGCAGTCTGCCTATTTATTGCAATTGGTACTTGTGTTGTTGGGATGTTAAACTGATCTAATGGAGAAGTGTTATGAATTGGTTTTTTAATTGGTTTCAGGGTTGGAAGATACTCTTACTCATTCCAATAATTATAATAATTAGTGAACTTATAAATTTGAGTGGTGGAGGCTGAAATAGAATCTTTACTTTAGTTTCTAGTCTCCTGCTTGAGGTGGGAAAGAGGCTTAGAGCCAAAGCTCTAAGCCAAGGGTTTTTATTATTTACAAGGGTAAAGGTTCCATTCTGCATTTCCCTCTGGATCTGAATCGTAGGTAAACATATAAAACTTACCATTCAGTTCAGCTAATGCTTCAGATGTAGTTTCAAATGAAGCTCCACCTCTAAATGCAACGCCACCAGCTTCCGTCATGTTGCCAACGCCATTTGCTCTAAATGTCGCAACACCTTCTGCACAAAATATAGTACCAGCATTTGGACATTCGCCCAACCATGAGCCGTCAGGTCGCATCTCAGCTGTAAATGTTGATTGGACCATAACATCATGACCTAGAAGCTTCCCACCACCAACGGCACTCGTTTCCATAGCAGGCATTCCATATTTTCCTGAATCTGCCGCCTTATTGGTTTCCTTAAGGGTCATTGACCCTGCTTTATCTCCTATCATTTTTTTTCTCCTAAGTTTTTGTACCGCTAGATACTTTTAAAATTAAAAGATAGCATAATTATACTTACTATATAAAGTAAACCCATAGTTGACTTTTTTTGTCGGAAATAAATATTAATAAAACTTAAACAATATGTATAGGTACACAGATATTATCATATATAATAATATCTGATGGGCGCTCGACTATTCTAAGTTATTCCAGTTAAAAGTTTAAGCCCATAAAAACAGAAACCTATGCCTACAATTCCATTAATTGGTCGATAAAGAGACAAATATATTATTGACGCAGCTTTTGAAGAAAACAATGTAGCAAAGATTGCATGACCCAAAAATGAAGCCAATGCAGAGAGTATTATAAAGCTTAGAATATTTTGTAGCCCATCAGTAATTATTGGAAAAAGAGAAATAACAGCCAGCCAAGTTGTCAAAACTTTTGGATTAGTCATCATAACCAATAAAGCCTGCCAGAACGCAGAATTGTAAGATTGGTTCTGGATGCTTACTAATTCCTCATTACGATTTAATGACCTTTTGATATATTTAAATGAGAAATATAGGAGTAATACACCGCCAATAATTACTAGGCTTTTGTTTGCCAATGGATATTGCTGAAAAAATACTGCTGCCCCAAACAAAGCAGCAGTAGCCCACAATAATATTCCAACACCACATGCTACAGCGCAGGCAAGGCCTGTTCGATAACCAGACCCAATAGCGGTAGCTATTGTATTAAGAACATTTGGACCAGGTACAAACACATTAAGTATGAGAAAACCAAGAGCTGGAAGTAGATTAATAAAAGACATTCTGTTAATTATTACCCCTTAGAGAACTGCATGGCATGTTCATAATTCCATAAATAATCTCCCTGTCATGTTGTCCATAGTAAAAAGTCGTCCGCCTACAATTATTTATCTTCATTTTTCTTTTTTAATTTATAGATTTGTAGGTAGTTTGCATGGTATCGAAAGCAAGGAATATCTTTTCATAACCAAGGTGCTCAGTTCCTAGCCCCTACTCAGATGGAGAATGCTTAGCATGTCAAAAGCACAGGTTATACATAAATTGGGGCCACCAACTGCCATGCAATGGCAAGACTGGCACGTCCCAGATCCAGCTCCCGGTGAAGTACGTTTAAGACATACTGCAGTTGGTGTAAATTTTGCTGATACCTACCACCGAGGTGGAATTTCGCATCCTTGGATAGTCCCCCCATGCCCAGTGGTTATTGGATTTGAAGGCGTCGGTATAGTGGAGAGTGTTGGCGATGGTGTGAAAGACTTCAAGAGCGGCGACCGCATTGCATACGGCATCCCTCCACTTGGGAGTTATTCAGAAATCCGCAACTACCCAGCAGACAAACTTCTGCATATGCCTCAAAACCTCGATGATAAAACTGTAGCAGCGCTGCTGATGAAAGGCATGACTGCACATTACCTTTTACACCGAACCTATGCGGTTCAACCTGGAGACACTATACTGGTTCACGCAGCAGCAGGTGGTATGGGCTTAATCTTATGCCAATGGGCAAAAGCGTTGGGAGCCGTAATAGTTGGGACTGTAAGCACAAGGGAAAAGGCGGAGGCTGCTCGCGCTGCAGGCTGTCATTACCCAGTCGTTCGCAGCGAACAAAGCTTTGTTGATGTTGTGCGCGAGGTAACCAATGGCGAGGGTTGCGCCGTCGTATATGAAGCAATTGGTAAAGATACCTTACAAGACTCTTTGGATAGCCTACGGCCAATGGGTGTTTGCGCTGCATATGGACATGTCTCTGGCCCACCTGATCCAATCGATATCATTCAAGACTTAGGCCGTCGTGGATCTTTGTTTATAACACGGCCTGCCATTATGCACTACGTGGCGAAGCGTTCAGACCTAGAATGGACTGCGCGAGATTTATTTAAAGCCATTGGCGATGGCATCCTTAAGGCCAACATAAATTACGAATATGCTCTCAAAGACGCAGTTAAGGCTCACGAGGCCATCGAGTCAGGTAAGACATTGGGTGCTACGGTTTTGGTTCCATAATTCTGCTCGTACATCTGAGGCAATGGCTATTGGTGCTGTAGTAATTGGTTCCGTGTCAGCACTAGTAGGCCTAAGGTCAGCATATATTTTTGATACTCCTTCTGGACCATCAATAGTTTGCCTGGCTTTAGTTCTTTTTATAATCTCAAGTCTTATAGGGTTTATTAGAGCTAGAGCTTAGACTTTAATAATTTGCTTTCAAAGACTATTTTTTGATCTCACTTAATCTCCTTAAATTAAACACACCACTCCGAATAGCGCCGGTTCTAAATATAAGCCTTATTCAACTTAAAGCGACGGTTTTTTTGGAACCCATATGGAAACCAAGCCTATCATTAATTTAGAACTTAAAAGCCCAAGTCATTGACTTATCTGGCCGTTCAATGAGAGGCATGCTGACCCCAAGAGAGGTGGTGCTTGGTTAAGCCCTCGGTTTCCTCAGGATGATATCCAGCAAACTTTGCACACCACTCGCATCCAAGCGATCAAATTCGGCACAAAGGGTTTCAATACGCCCAGCAGTCTCAGCTCCCAAGATTGGGTCTGCAAATATGTGATATTTGTCTGATATTTCTCTATCACTGAGGGGCAGATCGGTGTCACCACGCGGAGTGCGTGGAGCGGCTTCATATCTTGCACCATCTCTCATCAAGATTGAGACCTGTGCCCAGCGTTTACCGTCGCTGATTTGAGTTAAATGGGGATCATCAATCAGCGTTATGGCAGTGCTAATGCGCAAAATTTCGGGATTACTCAAGGCGGATACATCCAACTCTGACACCCCCACTTGGCCACGGACAATCATGCAGGCCACAGGGAAAGCAATGGAGTAGGCAAATTCATCTGCGCTTACGGGTGTATGGCCAGCAAGGCGAGTGGCATTGTGAAACGTTTTAATCTCCACTGATGCAATGTCATGATGTGACACTGCGTGACGCGTCATCAACTCCGCTGCAGCGTCAATACTGGGGTGAGACCAGCGGCAGCAAGGATAGGGTTTGTAATGGGTATCTGTCACTAGCTTCCAATGGTTCCCCAAGCCCCGCCAATGTGGGCCTTGGCAGGTTAGAGCCGGTGCACCGGTAAAGCCATTATGAGCCAGAACCCCAGCGGTGACACCCGTAGGTGCTCCCCAACCAACACCATCACGCACCATGGTTGGATGATCAATGCACCGTAACATTTGACTGCGGGGCCCATGATATTCGCCAATTCCAGCCGCTTCATGGATCTGAGCTGCATCACAGCCCAATATCCGCGCGGTCATAGCTGCCACACCCACGGCGGTCCAGGCGCCAGAGGTGTGATAATCGGCGCAGGTGTCGTGCTGGGTGAGCCCAGCCCGGTAGGAAATCTCATAGGCCAGCGCCAAATAGGTTGCCAAGTCTTGGCCTGTCAGTCCGCGCCCGTCGGCTAGAGAAAAAATACTAGGGAAAATGGCCGATCCTGCATGGCCTTTGCAGGGCGAGGTGCCATCATGAGCATCCACACTATCAATTGTCATAGCCCCAGACATTGCTGCCCCAGCTTCACTAGCGAGTTTGCCATCAAAAAGGCAGCGCGCTGAGGACGCGGCAGTGGCGCCAAATACGGCTTGAGCTGTCTTGGTGCCAATTTGAGCCATCTCGCTTTGTGATCCAATGGCTGCAACCCCCAAAGTGTCGAGTAAGGAACGACGCAAAACCCGCAGCACATCGTCAGGTAAAGCCTCATAGGTGAGATCAGCGGCGAAGTCTTGCATTAACATAGTGTTATCTCCTCAGTTGGCGGCTTGAATGTTTACAGCCATTGGGTTGCTACTTTGGTTGCCAGGTACGTTGTTTTGGGATAAATAAATGCACGGTATCACCTATTGAGAGGGGCCCAGGTCGTTCTACCCAGGCTGTGATGCCGCGGCGCCCTTTGGCTACGCTTTTAAACGCTTTTCCATGGCCTGGGCATTCAGTTTCAATTTCTTTGGCTGGCCAATTACAAGGTTCATTTTCCAGATCCGCTGTCAATGTCGTGCCCGCCGTCGTTTGTAGCCGTGAACCTGGTGGGATGTGAGTGAAGTCGGGGAGTCCTGAAATGACGATAGATGCGCCTAACCAGCTTGGGTCAAGATTCTCCAACCCCATACTCACTGCAATTTCTGCGTTTTCTTCGGCGGACAAGATTGATAGCTGACGGGTGTTTCGAATTTCTGTACTTTTGGGATGAAGCATTGTGACTCGCACGCAAGAGGGGCGGGTTGCGCCAGAATGGGACTCTCCTACAATCCCCTCAAATGTTGCTTCGGCAATGTTTACGGCTTCAGATCTGATGTTGTCTTCTGGCGCAGTAACGCGTCCTAGCCAGGTGATGGTGCCAATGTATTCAGATTTAACAAGGCAAGACATGAATATTCCTTTTTCATTTCATATTTTTATGTTTCATAGCCAAACTAACACAAAATTCTATTTTTTGAAGAACAAAACTACCCCAAATGAATCCACCTCACTAGCACTAAGGGCACTCGGTACGAGGAGCACGGCGCGTAGTCCACACTCTCTGTGGTCAGCATTGCACGCTTCGGCTATTTAGATTGGGCTCAGTAACCCAAAGTTCTTGGTCCTTGACACATTCAGCAGCACCACTAATTCCAAAATTCATGAACCACATTTTAGAGATTACTGGACTGTTGCAGGGTGAGTTTGAAGTTACAAAAAAAACTAAGGAAAGTTTTTTTCTAAGTGTGGCATCTTGCTACACTTCATAAAGTTGACTTGGTTAATTTCATAATTAAATAACGGAATATAGTTTAAAATTGATTTAAACTTGTTCATTTAATCTAACTAAGAAAGCTAAATCAAATATGAGATACACACTTAAAAATATCGCTATTTTAACCGTAGCATTTTTTCTAACTACTGCTACTTTTTCGACTTCTTTTGCCGCAAATGTAGAAGTAGAAATGTTAAATAAACAAGAAAAGGAACGTATGGTTTATTCACAAAAAATTGTAAGAATAAACGTTGGTGAAAAAGTTATTTGGAAAGCAACCTCGAAAGGTCATAATGTTGAATTTATTAAAGGTGGCGTTCCAGAAGGTGTTAAAAAATTCAAATCTAAAACTAGTAAAGACGCAGAATATACATTTGATATTCCAGGAATTTATGCCTATTGGTGTACACCTCACAAAACAATGGGTATGATTGGATTTGTAATTGTTGGTGATGATAAATCTAATTTAGAAGTTATAAAAAAACTTAGGTTTTCTGGAAAATCTAAAAAACTTGCAAAAGAGTTATTTAATTCTTTATAAAATTTTTTAGAAGGTGATCTCTCTTATCTTCCACTTCTAACCTCAAGCACAACTCAGTGAGCCTCAAAGAGACTCACTGGGGGCATAGGGAGTGGCGTTATCTAAAGAAACCACAACAAAAGTAAGACCAACATTGCGCCTTTGGCAAAACTTAACCAGTACATTATATAATGAGATAATCCAAATTTTATTCTCTGGTCTTCACAATGCGTTTTATGCCATTTGATCATTATTTTATCTCCTTTTTCGTTTCTACTATTTCACCAAAAATCTTCAGTTTTGATAATCTATCTCCAAATTACAATAACCTAAAACTCGCATCTTTCTAAGATTGTATTTCTCAAGTAACACTCTTAGTTAGTTAGAATGAACCGTATAAAAACTTGGTTAAGAAATGATTAAAGCATTATGTTTATTATCAACTTTATTAATATTTCCAACCATGAGTAATTCAAGTACAAAAATATATTTAGAAGATTATATCAATTCATTTTCATGGGACAAAAGAATAGTTCTTTTTATTAAAAAAGAAAAAGATATTCACTTCATAAATGAAACTGATAGTTTTTTTAAAAGAAGCAGTTGTGAAAACGAAGCAAGAAATTTGAAGTACATTAGAATTGTGGGAGGTGATATTGATAAATACATTATTCCAGATAGATATAAGAATAAATACGGAATTTGGTTAATTGGTTATGATGGTAGAGATAAATCATATTCAAATGACACCTCATTATTAAAAGAAATTCACAACATTATTGATACAATGCCAATAAGAAAAAGTGAAATGACTGAACAAAATGAAAAATGTAAATAAGGGGTTTGAGTTGAATACCATCTAGCCGAAGTTCTCGTGGAGATAGAATATGGCTTCCAGCTTTAACGGTTCAAGCACTTTAAGACTGTAAAGAAGATTATTGACTCAAGAACTGGTACTGGTGGCTCTTATGGTGTTTAATATTTAAAATTACCGATCGGTTGATATTTTTATTCAGAACTTTGGAAAGCGCATGTGGCTTTATAAGAACTAATCCCTAGCAATCTTATACTCTGAGTAATCTGGCTCACCTTTCACCATCATTGTAGTTGAGGAATGCAAGCTTGCCGCTAGTGGGCTACTAATTACGTCGAAAATCGTAATTTAACTCTCGTCAAAAGCCATCCAACAAAATAAAATCCAAGACCTGTTAGTATGGTTGTAGCATAAAAGCCAACTCGTTCGGAAAACACCATATCGTTAAGGAATGGATAAGGAAGTCCACTCGTCACAGAACCTTCAGGTGTGTTGTTAAGTGGTCCCGTTAAGGATTCCGTCCAAAAAATATAAAGCAAACATATCCCTAAAATTGTTAGCAAACCATTTTTAATCTGTGTAAAGGAGTTGTTAAAAAACAATGCATCAAGAATTATTAATAATGGCCCAAGGACATGTAGATAATATTCCTGAAACCAAACGATTGAGCCAGAATAGTTTACCAAGCTAGGATCGATGAAATATAGCTTCCAGTATAAGAAAACCACCATAGCATTTAGAACTGATATCGCCGAAACAAATGCAAGATGCATTTCTGGTAAACCATTGCGCTTTGTCCTGTATAACAGCCATGTAGCTATCATAGCCCCGGTCAAACCCCAAATTGTTAGATACCGAAATTGGACCCCAAAATTTTCATAATCTGCTTCGGCAAATTGGTAGAGAAAATAACCAATTGAGAGCAGCAGGCAAACAAACCTGTATCGTAAAATAAATTTTTGATCGAACTTTAGCATTACACCCTTACTAGACAAGAAACTTATGTCTCGAGCCTACTTAGCATAACGCACTAGACCCACAACCAAGATAACTAATTATTTCTATCATACTTCTGCGTTGTTAAAGTATTCAATTATTTAAGAAGCAAATTTTAAGAAAATTTCATCTACCTGTATTAGAGACTATGTTGCAAATGCATTCCATCATATGTAGATTATATAGATTAGGTATTGGAGAGTTTAATGAATACTACAAATGAATCTGAAGACTTAATAGCAAAAGCAGAAGAAATAAAACTTTCAGGAGTGCGCTGGTCTAAGTATGAAAAATACGCTTGGATACTGATAGGGGTTGGCGTTGCAGTAAGGTTGTATGAAAACTACGCAGAAACTAGCATACCTTATAATAACACGGTATTCATTGTTGGAGTAGGGCTTTACCTTGTTGCCTCAAATTTTAGAAGGCATAATCGCAAAGAAAGACTGAGAGTAGATAAAGAGATTGAAGCTCTTGCAAGCAGTAAGTCACTTAAAGAAGACTAATATAATTTATAGCCAACAATCAGGTTTTATGGTCCGCCCCATCGTTTTTTATCTTGGGCATGGGTGATCTTCTTAGTTCAACGGCAATCTCTTTATCTACTCTCAGTCTTTCCTTACGATTGTGTTTTCTCCATCTTTTTTCCAGCCAATGATACCCTTTGAAAGATGTGATACATTCGTATAATTTCCCTGATTTACAAGTGCGTTTCCTAACCGCTTAGATCTATTTCCAGAGCGGCAATATAAGACAATTGGAGTATCCTTACTTTTGATTAATGAAAAAAACTTTTTCCTGAAATCACTATGCAGATTGCCATCTGCTGAGAACGCTGTGATTGTTTCTGCACCTTCGATAATCCCAGTTTCAATCCATTCATTTGAACTTCGAATATCAATAATAACGCTACCATTCGTTTGAGCATCTAAAAATTGAACTGTCGTTAACTCTTTTAAGGATGGAGGCCAACTTGTAGCCAAAAGCTGCACGTCAAAAATCAATGTCGCATTTGGGGGGATTACATCACCCGCACCAGAAGTACCGTAAGCCAAAGCTGGTGGAATTGTAAGAATCCTGGTTTCTCCAACCTGCATACCCAAGATTCCCTCTTCCCATCCTTGTATCACCTGACGCTGCCCTAAGGTGAAGACAAAAGGCTCCCCCCTTGGCACTGAGCTATCAAAAACTGTACCGTCATCAAGCTTGCCAGTGTAATGAACTTGTACTCGCATACCCAATTCTGCTTTAGATCCTGATCCTTGAATGATCGTTTCAGTTTTGAGTTCGGCTTTTAAATTAGTCGCAAATATTGCCAGTATTACGCTTAATGCGATTATAAAAACTGTTTGAGTTCTTAAATTGTACTTAATTTTCTTCATTAAGGTGATCCTATTTTATGCCTAAACTTGTTTAGGTTTTAATTTTAAACCATGTCACGATTGATAAAATTGCAATTATGCCGGTTCCAATAAGTGGAGGTATCGCGTTAGCAGAGCCCGATAATTGCAATACTATATTTGTACCACAGACAACACTAAAGCCAACTGAATAACCTAACATTACCTTACTCTGAAAGGCTTGCCCTTCTATATTACGAAGTTGGAAAGTAATTGCTACAAGAGCGAAGATAACAGAAGCTATTGCATATCTGAGTGTGATTAAATCTTGATAGCCTTGGCCTTCCGCAAGAGGAAATTGCTGCTCAGTTACATACCCTGGTGCTAAAAACATAATTGCTGAAAAAAGAAATCCAATTATGGCTGCAATCGTTAATGTTAATTTTGGTGTCATGGCAAAGTGTCCTTTGTTGTTATTATCACTTTTGATTATTAACTTTATTCCCCATTTTAAACTAACGCAACTAATCCCAAAAATCCCTAAACTAGAACTTTATCGAACTAAGTCACTAAGAACACGTCTCACAAAGTAATACACACCCTGCTTTGCCGCCAAATGAGAAGCTAATTTGTTATCTAGTTTGTGCACTGCTTGATGTCTCTCTTATAAAAAGATGAGACAATTCAGTAGCTTAACTGGAATGATGGCGCCCCACACTGTGGTAGATACCTACCCTCAGAGCCATTAAATCCTGACTTTCAGCAATATTAATAGTTTCGCATATCTCACACCACGTTCAAATGCCTAATTTTGGCTAACAGTTTGGCATACAGTCTACTTGAGGATCAGGACCAAGTACCTGATTATTAAGCATTTTTGTTTAATAACTCAGGAAGTGTGATCCAAACTATGTACCAGCAACCATCCTATTTAA
>Ga0114998_10002828_pt1 | contig 12977 bp, 4 predicted proteins | sample ArcticOcean_MG_C_5_FD_87044 | JGI IMG/M metagenome (GOLD analysis project Ga0114998, IMG submission 87044) | Marine microbial communities from western Arctic Ocean - ArcticOcean_MG_CB4_138 | ecosystem: Environmental > Aquatic > Marine > Oceanic | place: Arctic Ocean: Canada Basin | collected...
GGTAAACATCTCGCTTTTCGTCTCAGAAGGCTTTTTGCCGCGCTTGGTAACAGACCGTTAAACGCGTTTACTGTTAAACAAACGACGAAACAAACGACGACGACTTTGTCAAAGAAGAAAGAAAAACAAGCAAAAGAACCGAAAGAAGGAAAACCGAAACAAGAAAAAAAGCAAAAAGAACCCGCTCTCGGAAGACGCGCTGGAGGCGATAACGAAAGTAAAGTCGAACGCGCTGAGCAAGTCGTCGAAGCTCTTCAGAGAGATGAAAACAACGCGTTCAAGATGCCAGCCGGTCCGTTCAGTGGCGTTACGATCGAGTGTTTAGGAAAAGTCTTACATTCAACTGAAGACGCAAATAAAGGTTGGGCAAGCACGAACTACATCTTGCCGGTAGGATATAGATCGACTAAACAGTTTTCGAAACTGGACGCTCGAGACTTGGAGGAAAAATGTACGTGGACGCAAGAGATTAAACGAAATAAAACAGATGGAACGCCTTTGTTTTCGCTCACATCTGAGGACGGTTCGATTGTAATCGAGAAGAAATCGGCGACCGCGTGTTGGGCTGATGTTTTATCGCGCGCAAAAACAATTCGCGAATCCGCAGGCGAACAAGCGAAAAAGACCGCGATAAGTGGACCAGAGTTCTTCGGCTATTCAGCGATTACCGTTCGTTTAATGATTGAATCGTTACCGGATGCCGAGAAATGCGCGAAGTATATCAATCTTAAGAAGACCGTAGGCGAAACGACTTCAGCTGCAAAGCCACCAATTTCTTCAACGAAAGCGACGCCTTTGAAAACGTTATCGCCATCGATAAACAACGCTCATTCGCGTGACGAGAATTTAAAGTCATCCGCGAAGAAAAGACCGAGTCCATCGAACGAGATCATCGTCGACGCGGCGGCGACGGAAATAACGCCAACAAAAAAAGCAAAATCGACGCCGACGCCGACGCCACAAAAGATATCATCAGTCAGCCAGAAAATCTTCTCCGCCGCGAAGAACATCTTCTTTTCTCCGAAGAAACTACCCACCACCACGCAAGAGCGTTAGAAAGAGGAAGAGGAAGAAGAAGAAGAAGAAGAAGAAGAAGAGCTCGCGCGGAACAAAAGAAAGAAACGCGAACGAACGAAACGCTGCCCGAAACCTCGAGCTCGCGCGAGAACTTCGAACCGACGAAACGAAACCAAAAGCGAAACGAAACCTCTCCTACGGCACCAATCATCATCGTCATCATCATCATACTCGCAAAATCTCAAAACTCGCGAAAAAAAAAGAAAGCCGTAGTAACAGACCCTTCCCTCAAAAATCCACTTCTTCACAAAAACTGACTGTTTCAACAAACTCACAAAGTCAAGGTTAAAATGAGTAATCTGCCTAACAAAATGAAAAATGTCGCAAATGATCTGAAACCTACTTAAACGTCCTTCAATTGCGCTGAAATTTCGTGCGTGACCCAAAAACGTCTTTTTTTAACTCTTCACCAAGTTTCGTGACTATTGACGCACGAAATCTTCTTCATCTCCGCGCGTTTCAACGAGACACAAAAATCCACTTCTTCACAAAAACTGACGTTTCAACAAACTAACAAAGTTATAGAGCGGGAATTAATTATTCGAGTCAGATACAGGCTAATAGCACTAAAAACTAACCTCAAACAAAAACACGCACACACTTCTTCTTCTTCGATGTTTTCAACGGTTCAGGCTAAGACGTATTCCTTGGACGAATTCCGTGGTCCACGCGTGCGCGCTACATCCTCCTCTTTTTCTTCCTCGTCCAACAGTTCTTCCAATCAAAGTTTTGCGAAGGATTGGAAGAAAAGTTGGAAGAACAATATCGCGCGCTCGAGCAAGAACAGAACGAGAATCAGAAAGAGAGCTAAAGAAGTAAATGGTCTCTGGAGCGCGAGGAGCAGAGCGATTGGAGTCAGCGAGAGCGATTATCGTTTTGCGTTTAGAAATGTTGGTGATTTTTTGGGTAGTTTTGGTGACGAGATGGATCGGATGAGCGAGAGAGGGGCGAGGCAGAGACTGCGCGCGATTCAGAAGCCTACTACTACGAATAATAATAATAATAATACGAACAAGGGATATGGAGGTTCTTCTAGGCAAGGTAGTGGTAACGATAAGACGAATGATGATAAGAACGCGGACGACGAGGCCGGGGTGCCGAAAGACGTGAAGACGTCGTTCGAGGGCGAAAGCGAAGATGAGAGGATCGAGACGAACAGGAGAAGGAATTTCTCTTTGCTCGAATTCACGAAGAGGCGTTTAGTACTCTTTTACGTCGTCGTGAAGACTTTGTGCATGGATTCGTTTCAGATGGTCGTGAACGTTTTGAGGACGAGGACGGCGAAATTTTTGTTTAGCGCGGCTTTTTTCGTTGGAACTGGGTTCGGGATCAGGACGCAGCATGCGAAGAGACATCCGCCGCCGCCGACCGTGAAAGCGGTGCCGTATTCGACTTTTTTGAATAGCGTACAAAAAGGTGACGTTTTGAAAGTAAAGTTCGAGGAAGGCACGTCGAGGTTATTGTTCGACGTGAAACCGAACAGCGCGATGCTCGTTAAGGAGAAAACGAACGAAAACGTGAATACGAATACGAATGCGAATACGAATACGAATATTAACAACAACGTCATAACGAAAAGAAGGTATCAAACTCGAAGAGTACCGGGCGATATGAATTTAATCGATCGATTGCAAAAAGCAAACGTGGAATTTGCCGCTGTATCACCGGCGATTTCCACTTTCGCATCTAAAGGCGCTTTAGCCACTGCGTTCGTTTGGCTCCCAATCGTTCCATTATTGTTCTGGCTCAGAGGTATCGTTCGAAAGCAAAATGGTTTACAGGACGGTAAGAAAAAGAAAGACGCGAGAGATGATACGAAAGGTCCAAAGACGACGTTTAAAGACGTCGCTGGCGTCGATGAAGCGAAACAAGAGCTTTATGAGCTCGTACAAATGCTCAGAAACGAAGATCGATATAAAGAAGTTCGTCACAGATTACCGGCTGGATGTTTGCTCGTTGGACCGCCCGGTACTGGGAAAACTTTACTCGCAAGAGCGGTTGCCGGTGAAGCCGGTGTTGCGTTTTTCCCAGTCGCCGCGAGTGAGTTCGTTGAGTTGTTTGTTGGTAGAGGCGCTGCGCGCGTTCGTGAATTATTCGCCGAAGCGAGAAAGAAAGCACCTTGTGTCGTATTCATTGACGAACTCGATGCGATCGGCGCTCGCCGAGGCGCTGGATTAAACGAGGAGCGCGATCAAACGTTGAACCAAATGCTCGTCGAAATGGACGGTTTCAACAAAGCCGCCGGAGTATTAGTTTTAGCTGCAACGAACAGACCGGACGCCTTGGACCCAGCGCTCACTCGACCTGGTCGTTTAACGAGAAGGGTCTTTGTTGGTCCGCCCACGACGTCTGGCCGCGCGCAAATCTTAGCCGTACACTTGCGTGGAATGCGCCTCCGAGAACCTATGAGTCAAATCTGCGAGACGGTTGCTCGTCAAACCCCAGGTTTCACTGGCGCCGAACTCGCAAACGCGTGCAACGAAGCCGCATTACTCGCGGCCAGAAACGGAAAAGACTTATGCGGCATCGAAGAACTCATGGAAGGCGTCGAACGCACGCGGAACGGCGTCGGCGCCGGCGTTTGGGGCGGCGGTAAAGTAGACCCCTCAAAGGTCTTGAGCGATTTAAGGGCCAGGTTCTTGGGCGATTTCGACGACAATAACGACTCCGGCGCAGGCGGAAACGATAACAACAATAACTCATCGTCGTCATCGCAACGAGACTCCTCGTCAAAGTTTAAATCGAACAACGCAGGTTCGAGGAAGTTAAAAGACGAATATCTCGGTCAAGGCGTTTCGATCAGTCAAGGTCCTTCTTAAACGCGTTTATGAAACTGTTTCATATAAAACCATCTCATACCGTGTACTAACGCTGATGCCTGCTTTTGATTTTTTTGACCCACGTTTGACCCCTGTATGCCCCAAATTTTACCCCTCCATGCCCCAAATTTGACCCCTACACTGGTCATTTTTGACCCAAGTTGACCCCTCTGTGCCCCAAAAAGTACCCCTTAACCGGTCATTTTTGACCCAAGTTGACCCCTCTGTGCCCCAAAAAGTACCCCTTATGATGAATAAAGACAAAGAAAAAACAAAGCACCAAAACGTGAAAGTTAAAAAGACGCACTTTAATCAAACTAAACAAAATGTCCGAAACGCAAAGAGAAGAAGAAGAAGAAAAACGAAAGCAACTCGCGCTCGCGTTCGAACAGACGCTCTCGAGTGATCCACGCAATCGCCAGATAGCCGAGGAATTCGTGAAAGAGCTCTGTCAAAGAGACTTTGGCTGCTTGGAACTCCTGAAATGTGCGAAAGATCTCGCGAACTTTGAACAAGTCAGACTTTCGGCGGCGGTTCTGTTCAAGAACGAGGTGAAGAAACGATGGAACTCAGATTTGAGCTCCAAAGGAAAGGAAGAAGATTTTGAAGAGGATGATTTGTTTGAAGCGTTAAGTCGAGCGATCAGTGAACAGGAGAAGATCGAGATCAGGAAACACGTGCTCGAAAGCGCATTGGACGAATCGAATCAGAGGAAGATTAAGATGCAGTTATCGGAATCGGTGGAGATCATTGCCGAGTATGATTTGAGGATCTCGGAGGAGTATCCGATGGGGAGATGGCCGGAGTTATTGCCTATGTTAGTCGCGTGCGTTGGAAGCGATGTGAGGGATTCGGGGCGAGTAGGCGGGTGTTTGCGAGTCGCGAATCAAGTTTTTAAGAGATTCAGGGGCGCGACGAAGACCGAACGTCTTTATAGGGAGTTGAAGATTGCGTTGGACGTTTTCGCGAAGCCTTTGTTAGAAGTGACGAAGGAGTACGTCAACAAGGTTTTACAGAATTCCCAGAACGACGTCGCGGTTTGTAAAGAGGCGTGTAAGGTTTTGAGGTTATGCGCGAGGATTTTTTATTCATTGAATTCGCAGGAATTACCGGAGGTTTTTGAAGATGATATCAATCAATGGATGGAATTGTTTCATGGGATGTTGAATTTTGAGTTTGATGGCGTAGATGTCGATGCGTTGAGAGCGGCGATTTGTGACGCTTTACATCTATACGCAGAGAAGAACGAAGAAGAATTTAAGCCGTTTTTAGAGACGTTCGTGAGAGATATATGGACTTTGTTAGGGAAATACTCTCAAGGAGGAAAAGATAATAAGAATAAGAATGATAATAATAATAATAATGGAGAAGAAGATGTGGAAAGACAACGTGAGCGCGTGGCATCGACCGGGATGGCGTTTTTAACCGTAGTCGCCTCTGGCGTACATCACAAATTGTTCGAAGCGCCAGAGACCTTGCAGAACATTATCGAAAACATAGCGATTCCAAACTTACAGTTTAGAGCAGACGATGAAGAAATATTTACGGATAACTTTGTGGAATATTTAAGACGCGATATGGAGGGTGGCGATCAAGAGACGAGACGAAGAGCCGCTTGCGAGTTGATCAAGGCGTTGGCCGAAAAGTTCCCCGAATCTTCAACCGCAGCGATTGGTGGGTACGTGCAACAATTATTAGGGCAATATAGCCAAAACCCTTCGGTGTTCTGGAAAGCTAAAGATTGCGCGATTTATCTCGTTTTAGCTTTAGCGGTTAAGAAGAAAACAAACGCCAGAGGGGCTACGGAGGTCAATAAGCTCGTCGACGTCTCGGATTTCTTCAATTCGCATATTAAGCCAGAATTGTGTGAGAACGCGGCAATGTCTCATCCAGTGATCAGAGCAGATTGTTTAAAGTTTTTGACCGTTTTTCGTGGATTCGTTCCAAGAGAGGCTGAATTAGCGATGTTGCCGTTCATCACGAAATTGCTTTTAGATTCCTCAAATGTCGTACATTCGTACGCCGCAAACTGCTTAGAAAAAATGATGACCTGCCGCGATTTTAGTTTGTTACAGCACACGAATGCACGGCAACAAAATGGCGCTATTAACAATATTGGTGGCGAATGCGGTGCAAAATCGCTTACGGCGGCGGCGCCGTTAAAGTTCACCGGAAATGACTTTGCGCCGTTTGCGAATGAAATTCTCCAAAACTGCTTCAACGGATTTGAATTGGACGATTCGAGCGAGAACGAATTTATTGCCAAACTCGTCGCTAAAACTCTCCGTTTTGTTGGTAGCTTTTCTGCTAGCCAAGGATCAGCTAAACTGATCGCGAACGAGGTTATTTTTGTGTGCTGCGAGAGTCTGTGTAAGCGCTTGGACGAAGCCGCTATAAATCCTCGCAATCCGACGTATAATCACTTTTTGTTCGAAGCAACGACAGCTTGCGTGCAATGTGTAGATTTTTCACCGAGTTCTACTGAGAAGCAAAGGATTGAAAATGCCGTATTTCCATCATTCATGGGTATTTTGGCCAGAGATAACGCAGAGTTTACGCCGTACGTGTTTCAAATATTAGCTTTGATGCTTGAGTCGTCTTCTGGTATTCAAACTTTGAGTGAAGCTTACTTGCATTTACTTCCAGCGTTATTAGCACCGCAGACTTGGGATAGACAAGCAAACATTCCTGCATTAGTGAGGTTACTCGATGCATATTTGAAAGCAGCTCCTGCTCAAATCGCGCAGCTCGGGTACTTAACCGGCGTATTAGGTGTTTTCCAAAAACTCGTTTCGAGCAAGGCGCACGATCATCAAGGTTTCTACATCTTGAACGCGTTTGCGAAATCGTTAGAATTGTCCGTTTGGGGCGCACATTTAGCGACCATATGGCAAGTCTTATTTCAGCGCTTGCAAACTTCGAAAACGCCGAAGTTCTGTAGAGGTTTTGTCGTATTCTTAAGCGTCTTGGTCGCGAAAAGAGGTCCAGAAGCCGCGACGACGTCGATGGCGACGATTCAGCCCGGCATACACGAAATGATTCTCCAAAACATCTTCTCCATCGAATCCGCGAAAGTAGCAAAGGAAGAGAAGAAATTAGTCGCCGTAGCCGGCGCTCGATTCTTATGCGAAACCGATTTGCTCAACTCGAATAGACAATGTTGGCAAACGCTTTTCTGTTCGACTGCGCGCGCCGTCGACGCGTTCGTCTCGACGACAGAAATAGAACCCTCTTCAGCTGGGGCCATCACTGCATCATCAGAAACTTTCACTCCATCCAGTGCAGAAGATGACATAGACGCCGCGGATGAGCTCCTCGAAAAAATCGAAGCGCAAGGCGGCTACTCCGCCTCGTACTCTCAACTCTCCTCCATGAAATCCTCAAAAAGAGACCTGGACGTTTTACCAGAAATCAAAGACGTGGATGTTTTCTTCGCTCAAATCTTAGCGCAATTCGCGCAACAACGACAACAACAAAACGCGTTCTTATTAAGAGAAATCTTAAGCGCTTCCGACGCCGACGTTCAATCCTGCGTCGCGAGATGTTTCGCGAAAATCGGGTTCAGTCTTTAGAGTATTCAATTGCAGAGCACGCGCGAGCGAGCGAGATATACGCGCGCCTCTACTACCGCACAATCTTGCCCTCTCTTTCTTTCTTTCTTTGAGCCGTTCCAAAACGTACTCGATTTAAGCGCTTTCGCGAGTTCGAATCATTTTTTCTTAAAATCGAGAGAGAAATAAACTGCTTATTTTATTTACAGGCGAAGACACCTTTTTCAACATCAACAAACTTTTCAAAAGCCCTTCTTAAACAACTTCAAATCTTGCTTCGATTGAACATAAAACGACTCTCGCGTCTTCGTCGTCGTTTCATACGCTCGTTTGTTTGTGCGTGTGTTCAGGGTTCTGCGTTGGCCCAGTCAATGCGGTTGGATTAAAAAGTGGCTACATAAAATTCTTGGGAAATCCTAGGCCAACTGCATTTTGACGGGCAGCATATACAGAAGACAGGGACAGTGCATAGGAGGAAGAGAACGAGTAGGAAATAGGAGAGGATGTCCATGTTTACTTTCGATAAAGTTTTTCCGAAAGTCAATGGATCAAATCGCGGGTTATATCGAACGCGTCAGTTGTTATCGGAAGAGACGCTTTCGCTTGCACTGGAGAATGGGAAAGCAGAGGACCCGACGGCGGTACTTTGGTTCATCTTCGTCGCGTTGGCTTTAGGCACGGCGTGCAGATCTTTGTTTACGTTAGTGAACTCGCCAGTACCGTATACGGTAGCGTTACTGTTTATTGGGATAACGATGGGGGTTTTGAACAATCAGTTCGATATGGGCGGCGTCGGCGCGAGTTTAGACGCGTTCGTGCATATTAACCCGCACTTGTTGTTAGCCGTGTTCTTACCGGCGTTGATATTCGAGAGCTCGTTCTCGATGGAGTGGCATACGCTTTCGAAGGTGTTGACGAAGGTTTTGATATTAGCTGGGCCCGGGGTTTTGATAAACATGGCTTTGACGGCTGCTTTATTACACGCGTTTCCGTTCTCGTGGGATTGGAATTTTTGTTTAATGGTTGGGTCGATTTTGGCCGCGACTGATCCAGTCGCGGTTGTTTCGATTTTGAAAGAAGTCGGTGCGTCGAAGATTCTTGGGCACGTGATCGAGGGCGAGTCGTTAGTGAACGACGGAACCGCCATAGTCGTTTTTACGCTTTTCTTCGAGATCAGTAAGGGCGAACATAAAACGGCTTTGGACGTTTTCGTGATGTTTTTGACGCAGCCTTTGGGAGCGATGTTAATTGGTATTGTCGCAGGGCAACTCGTGATTTTATGGCTCAAGACGATTTTTAGAGACCATTTAGTGCAAATTACTTTGACTTTATTTGCGTGCTATTTGACGTTCATGGTCGCCGAGAGCGTTTTTCACGTAAGCGGAGTATTGGCGTGCGTTTCGATGGGATTTTATATCAGTGCTAAGGGAAGGGTGTTCTTTGTTGGGAACATTGAACATACTATGCATCACTTTTGGGAAGTTCTGACGTATTGCGCGAACACGCTCGTTTTTGTCTTGACCGGGTTCATAATCGCCTCTGAAGTCATGAACGATGAATTAGAGCTGAAATGGTCCGACGCCGGATGGGGTTTCTTATTATACATCTTCTTAAACATCATCAGGTTTATTGTGATTTCAATCTTATGGATCCCAATGAAATGGAAAACTGGCTATGAAATGTCTCGCTCCGAAGGTTTTATTTGCGTGTGGGGCGGTTTGAGAGGCGCGATTGGTCTCGCCCTGGGTCTAGTCGTCTTGGAGGAAGACGTTGCGTTCACTGCACGAGATCGAGGGCTTGTTCTAATCCTTGTTTCATGCGCCGTCGTTGGAACGTTGGTCTTGAACGCTTCAACATCCGCGCTCATGCTCAGACTTTCTGGTTTATTAAAAGCGGAAAAATCGCAAGCCTCGGCCTTGGCCGCCGCTAGGCGCTCGATACACGAAAGGGCAATGGAACACTACGAAGAAACTTTAGGGAAGACTGGCGCACAATACGTCGGTGCTCCTGATTTCACAGCCGTGAAACAGCTCATTCCTGCGTTGCGTCCAATTGACGATACAGCTTTAGAAGAAATTGAAATGGACGTAAAAGCTGAACAAGATGCATTCGCTCGAGTTCAAAACAAGAATACTCTCGTCGCTGAAATCCGTAGACGGTTTCTTCACGGCGTTCGATCTGAAGCGTGGAAAATTTTAGAGGAAGATTTATGTGATGCCGTTGTGTGCAGCTATATCATGGAAGCTGGAGAGTTTGCAGAAGATGACGCGGTTGGGAAATCGTTGACGGATTTAGATCATCTTTTGCGCATGCTCGAACCGCGCGCTTGGCGGAAAATGTTATTAGCATTTTTAGAGAGTAATCGATTCGGGAAGAACCTATTACAAGGTTTGAGAAAGTTACGAATCATCGAAGAACCTTGGATGGTCATGCGGAGACGAATGCAAGCCTTGAATGCTTTCTGTGCTGTGCACGAACGAACGTCGATGCGTTTTCAAAGCCTTTTGCTCGATAGCGACGGTGGTGGGCATAACGAAAATAACAACGAAGGTCATGACAAGGGTCATAATGATAAGAAAACAAAGACAACGACGGATGAAAAAGAAACAGATAATGTTCGGACTTCTATAGATCTACCGGATTCGGACCATTATTTGACACAAAGTTCTTTACGTTCTCTGAATCAACTGACGACGAATTCCAGTACGCTGACTTCGCCATCGAAAATGCCAGGCAAAATAGCTTCAAGTAAAGCTTCCGCGACTGGCACCGGTACGCACAGAGGTCCTTCGAGACGTAAAGTCGATGCCGTACAACAACTTGCCGCAGAAACTTCAAATTCAGCAGTCGTATTGGAACATTTACGAATAGTTCTCAAAGAATCAAACGAACAATGTGAACGCGCTAGGGAAGAACTGAAGAAGTTACAACATTCACATAACCACATTGCGAGAGCTTTGAGATCTGAAGATCTCGCGAGAGAGACTTTAGAAGTTGTTTCACACGAGATTGCTAGATTGACGCGAACGGGTTTGTTGAAACAAGGGGAAGCTGCGATTTTAAGCGCCGAGCACGCGCAAGTTTTGCGCAAACTGCTGCGACAACCGCTGCGACCAACAAAAACGTCTCCGGGGAGAATTTTATCTTCTTCTCCAATCATGGATCCAACTGTTCGAACGGGCGTGACTTCGCGTTTGTTGAGAACGCGCATTGCCCGCGAAACGGATGTCATTGAATACTCTATTGGAGATATTGTTTGCGATCCAAGCAAGCCGCTCCCCGAGGATGGTGTCTTGATCATCGGAAACGGCGTTTTAGAGATTCGGACGGTAAACGATTTACCTGAAGATGAACCGCTCGTGATTGGATGTAAATCACACAGAGCTGCGTGGGCACTCACATCATTTGAGGAAATGTGCAGAGATCTGCGAACGGGAACGTTTAATCATCGGTCCGGGATTCAAGCCATTGCAAAGGCGAAAATGTTTGGTTTCATTATACCGCGCGCGTTGGCGGATACCATTTTTGGCGATGAGAAAGAGAAAGCGTGCCTTGATTCTTACCGCCGTGCGGCTATTGCTTTAATCGTCGAGTCGTCTTTAAGACGTGCTCTTTTGGCCGTTGTCGCACAAACATCGTGGATTGAAGGTGGTTTACGAAAGTTTTCACCTCATAGATTTGCAGCTCGTGGAAAGTTCGAAAAAGTAGGCAGTGGCGAATCTTACACGTGCGACGATCCTGAAAAGATCATCGTCCTTATAAGTGGAATGGCGAGAGTAGATGGCGTTGGATTAGTTCTCGCTCCAGCGGTATTAGATGCGAGATGTTTAGGCATTCCAGGTGGTACGTGTTCAAAGTCACAAACTATTTCAGGAGACGGAGAACTTGCAACATCGCACGCGGAACGTTTCGGCAATTTAACCAAAGCAAATCCTGGAATGGGAGCGAGAAAGAATTCTCTCGCAAACATATTCGGATTAGGACTGAAACAGCCTACTTCTTCAACTTCGGGCTCTCAGAACGATAGATTGGAGTCGATGTTATCTGGAGGGAAAATCGCGCGTGCAGCTTCTATCGACCTCGCGAGTGGCGACATAAGACCACCTTCTCGCCCATCATCCCCTTTTCTCCATCGAAGAGATGATGATGATAATAATGCGGGAGACGGGGAGGATACGTCAGCACGAAATACAGGACGAGATGCTCCTATGTTGAACAACAACTTTTCCGGGAAATGGACTCCGTTAGGGCAGTGTAAACTCTTCGTCGTGAGCTGCCGCAAAAAAAGCTCGATTTCAATGTTTGAGAACGACAAATCTAGGGAAGAAGCAAACGGCGGTACTGCGAGTAAAGTTTCCGCACAAAGTGCGATGATGGAAAAACTTAAAACCGGTTCGAGCACTTTACACGCGTTATTCCAGAACGCTTCATTCAAAGATAAACTGCCGTCCAACCCTGATGCATCATCAGAGATTGACAACAACAACAACAATAAAAAGAAAAATCTTTCGCGGGCCGAGACAAGTCCAATAAAGTCTTCTTCTTACAGTGAAGAAGAAGTTACAGAAAATGAACTAGGTAAAAAAGAAGAAGTATTAGAGGATCGTAGAAAATCGATTCAAGTAGGTGGTTTGCATTACGGTGAACACGGAGATAGGCACCTTAGCCGACGCAGTCACGATGGTGGTACAAGAGTACATCCTCACTCGGGCATGGTTCATTCTCTGAGCGACGAGAAATTATCAAAAAATAACTTCGATGATTCGGACGGTGAAGATGATGATTACGAGCATCCGCTGACTCAAAAAACTGTAGGTTTTTAGCTCCATCCTTTGATAAAAACTAGTAAAAAGCTAAAGTTGCTTTCTCTCTCGTATGCGTGAGCATGTGCCTTTTCAAAGTGCCAGATTGCGCAAACGCTTTCTCGCAAATATCACATTTATGCGGCTTCTCGCCTGTATGCGTGAGCATGTGCGTTTTCAAATTGCTAGAATCCGCAAACGCTGCATCGCAAAATTCACATTTATACGGCTTCTCGCCTGTATGTGTACGCATGTGCCTGATCAAATCTCCAGATTTCGTAAACGCTTTCTCGCAAATATCACATTTATGCGGCTTCTCGCCTGTATGCGTAAGCATGTGCCTTTTCAAATTGCCAGACTGCGCAAATTCTTTCTCGCAAATATCACATTTATGCGGCTTCTCGCCTGTATGCGTACGCTTGTGCGTTTTCAAAGTGCTAGAATCCGCAAACGCTGCATCGCAAAATTCACATTTATACGGCTTCTCGCCCGTATGCGTACGCATGTGCGTTTTCAAAGTGCTAGAACGCGTTAACGATGCATCGCAAATATCACATTTATGCGGCTTCTCGCCCGTATGTGTACGCATGTGCCTTTTCAAATTGCCAGAATGCGCAAACGCTGCATCGCAAATCTTGCATATATACGGTTTCGCTTTCTCACTCTCATGCATCGATCGAATATGTCTTTCCAATTCTTTCTTTTTCTCAAACCGTGCATCGCATGTA
>Ga0114998_10002834_pt1 | contig 12964 bp, 8 predicted proteins | sample ArcticOcean_MG_C_5_FD_87044 | JGI IMG/M metagenome (GOLD analysis project Ga0114998, IMG submission 87044) | Marine microbial communities from western Arctic Ocean - ArcticOcean_MG_CB4_138 | ecosystem: Environmental > Aquatic > Marine > Oceanic | place: Arctic Ocean: Canada Basin | collected...
AACAATACACCGTTTACGAAGTTACGACGACCGATTTTCCCTTTTTCCTCGCGGTGCGGTGAAAACAAAAATCCAAAAAATTTTGAAATTTTTTGAATTTTGAAAATATCGCCCCCACGCCCTTCCGTCGTAAACTCTTGAACACATGGCATAATAGAAATAACAAGTTATAACACAAATCACAAAAATCATAGTAAACAAGCAAAACAGTAAACAGTCAGTCAAAACAGTTACAACACATTTCGTCTTTCAACTTAATTTGACTTCACAAGAAGAAAACATAAAAAGTTGCGCGCAGCTTTGCCAATACTTCTGCGCTTTAACAACACTATTTAAAAACTAAGACAATCTTAAACCGATATTATCATGTCAGGTAAAGGTGCTAAAGGACTTTCAGGAAAAGGACTTTCGGGGAAAGGGGCGAAAGGAACAATGTCCGATAAAAAGGGGGACAAGAAAAAACCAACTTCCCGGTCTGTAAAAGCTGGCCTACAATTTCCAGTTGGGCGTATCCACCGTTTTCTCAAGGTAATTGCCAGTGTTGTAGTTCTAGTTCTATTACAGAGCTTTTTACGTTGCTAGCATCACGAACGATCTTGTCGAGTGATGATTTCAGAAACAAATCGCCTAAAAATTTCGACCGTTGACACAATTTTTAATTCCTGTTTTTACAGAATCGTGCTGCTTCTGGCGGCCGTGTAGGCGCAACTGCTGCAGTTTACTCAGCTGCCATTTTAGGTGCGTGCATATATGTGAATAAATTGTTTTATTTAAATGTCCTGTAGAGTATCTCACGGCAGAAGTTCTCGAACTTGCCGGGAATGCTTCTAAAGATTTGAAGGTACCGAGATAGCACCTCCTGACGTATTCCACTTATAATTTTTCGAAAGGTCAAACGTATCACCCCACGTCATTTGCAGCTTGCAATTCGTGGAGACGAGGAACTCGATACCCTTATCAAAGCTACAATCGCGGGTGGTGGTGTCATCCCACACATTCACAAGTCACTAATCAATAAATCTTCAAAGAAGAGTGATTAGATTCTCAAAGCATTACCTTTTTCTCAGTACGGAAGTTACATAACCATCACAAAGTGTTCCTTTTACTTTCTTTGCGTGAGCTGAGTTTATTTTATGTACTTAATAAATATACAAATACAAAAGTTTGCTAGTTCTATTCACCCTCTTCAACTAAGCTTGGTTATTAGTATATTGAATAGCAATAGCACGTTATCACCTCCTCTTCCACTTTTTGCATAAACGAGTAAGAGCTCAAAAAAAAGTCTTGTTTGATTCCCACCACTACAATTTATAGAATGGCTATACATATTTTATCTCTGCAAACTTCTTCAAATCACTTATTTCCTCCATTTTCTTCGAAACTTTAGCTTGGACTGCACGGAGGTATATACTTCGTTAAAATATCTGTCCTCAACAAGACTTCGTAAAAGCTGAAGTACTTCAAGTGCAAGTTCTCTATGTTCGATTGAAATTCCGTTAACTTTAGGATCGATGCATATATAGCACGGGAATATGAGCTCATAAAGGATGCTGGGATGAGAAAACAACATTTCAACATCAATTCCAGCGATAATTCCAGCGAGACAACGTATGCTCACTTCACGAATGCAGTTACTTGCCACAATACAGTATCTGCCAACTCTTTGTACAAATGTGATTCCTTTGTTTGCTCTCATTTCTGTACTCTTCTCGGTCAAGCTAGCATTCTTAGAAAGAAATAGCAATGTAATCGACGCGATATTCTTTGCATTCTGTCTTAAAACTTCCAGCTCTATTGATATGTCACTGCTCTTGAAGTTATTCTCGAATAGTAGCATCGAATTATTTACAGCAAGTTCTAAGTAAACATCATCATGCTGAAAAGAAAGATCTTCCGAATTCAATGAATAATCATCTCCACGCATTTTTAAGTATTGACCCAATATTCGCGTCGATGATGACTGAAGCCATTCATGCTCATGTTTTAAAAGTTGAACTATTAAGAAAATTGTCTTTTCTATTTTTGTCTCTCGGTATTTAAAAAACTGAGGTGTTACTACCCATAATCTTTCGATAAATAATAAAAGGTTGTATTGGAGCAACCATTTCTCATCTTTATTGAAATTTTGAATTTCTAATACAGAAAGAATTTGCGGCCAAATGCTTCTGATCGTACTTATTACCATCTCCGGACAAATTTCTAATGCTACATTCATTACCTGGACTGAAAGTCGCTTCAAAGTCATACTTTGCTCTTCTACGAACCATTTCTGTAACCAAGTTAAAAAGATGTTAGCCTTTTCTTCACTAATACACGACAGAAGAGCAGCAATAGTTTCCCCTGCACCCCGTCGACATATACTGGAGGCATCAGTACCCAGTTGAACAATTAGAGGAACAAACATAACTTCTGCTGTATCTCTCAAGACACTTTTTGGAAATTTCAAAATCACGGCGTGCAGTGTATTGAGTACGGATGCTCTCCCGACAGGACACTCATACTTCAGATTTGCAATAAGCTGTTCTAAATAGTCCTGTAACCTTCTAGCTCCAAGTGGATAATCAAGTAAAAACTGGAGAAAAGTTTGAGCACACATTTTCCTTGAATGCTCGGAGGTTCCAGTTGCGACTAAACAGCAGATCCCATCCATTCCTGTATAAATTTCTGACAGAAGTGGTCGACGTGACAAAATAGCACGCAATACAGAATGGCATACTGAAGTACTACTCTCGACTTCTATGTTATCAAAAGCGTAACGAAGAATCACACGGTACTGAGCATTTGACGGAGATACATTGGCATATCTTGACATTAGATTTGAGAGAAGTCGAAGGCAATCTTGAGCAAGTTGTGGATCACTACCTGCTGAATTCAATAGAGCAAGGATCCGCCTAATTAATGAATCTGGATTGTGCTCAAACTTACTCAATCTCATATTCGTCAAGTCAGAAAGAATTTGTAAACATAGAAGAGGAATTTCATGATTCGCACAGTTCATCAAGCGAAATAGTACAGGAACTATATCCTCTAATATATGAAAGTATTCCTTCCTTTCACCATCCGGAATGTTTTTTGTTGAGAAGTGCTTCAGTACACCTTTGATCAACCTCAAAGCAAACAAAACAATAACAGGATTATTATTTATAGCAGTAGTATTGATTTCTTGCGTTGTAGATATATTTTCATCCGCAACAATATTATCAAAGGAAAGAAATTCACCAGAAGAATCAATTGACAAAATGGATCTAGCCACTACAAGAATTCCTTTCCCTTCAAGATTTTTTCTGACTAAAATACCTTTATGAATAGAAAACAGAATCTGTTCAATCTTACGATTACTTTGAATATTTCCAAAGTCATGGAGACGTCTGGTGACCAATGAAAGCAATATTGGCATTGAAGCAGGGAAAGACGCTCTTACAGAAAGCAGCTCAATGGATTCAAGCGACCGTGAGTGACGAGCTTCTGGAATCTTTGCAGTAATTTTTGCGATCTCTCGTGCTTCAGAAACTTCACCAAAAATATCTGCATCTAGTATTGGTAACACTTCTGGGAGAAAAGCATCGACTTCTACATTTTGTGCCTCTAAAGTAGTTACTTTTAGAATATCATAAGTTATTGACCCGAGGACATGTAGTTGGAAACCATTTAGAAGTTGAGCACGCAGGATTCTGATAACGTACGGCACATAAGGAGCTCCAAAAACTCTAGCGACATTTGATAACGACACTCTTGCCGCATCCCTTATGCCTTGGGATCGATCAACTAAACTTACGCACAACAGCAATATAAGTCTTTGAAGGTGTATCTTCAATTCATGCTCTGGAAGAAAGCTGAGGATATGTGCACATGAAAGAACCAGCGCAGGAGATACTTCTTTTTTAATCGATCCGATCTCATTCTCACGATCCGGCAAAAACTTTATTAATTTTGGATAAAATTCTTTAAAAAGATCTCGAAATTTTTCTTGATCTTCGAGGTTCGAAAAGCGATCCAAATTTTCAAGAACAGAAGCAAATGCACGTAAATATGCACTATTTTGAAGGTAGCCACTGTAAAATTTACGAAATAGTTTGCGCAGAATATCTTTAAACGCAGGCCATGGTAGTTTCGATGAAATCTGACGAACTACAGATACAGCTGTTGCTGCAACATTTGATACAGGATCTGCCAGACACATTAAGACAATAGGTATATAATAGTCCAAAACAGTTGATAAACGGCACTCTAACGATGTAGAAGCACTCTCTAGCTGAGTTAGAGCACGAGTGCGTCGATGCGACTGTAGATGTGTAATATTTATGAAAAAGTCCGTCTCAGAATCACTTTTGGACAATACGCTCAAACCGGGAGCGCAATGAGGCTGTGTCTTTGCAAGATGACCAACGAGATGAATAGCAACTGATCTTTTACTTTTCTCGGAGCTATTCATTGACCTCTTGATTCCTGGTAATACTATTTCAGAATATACTAAGGTAAATGTATCTTTACACGAAGGGATCGAAAGAGCATCGATGAAATTTTGAACTGTTGACTGCGCAGCATGACAAATAGCGAAGTCAGACGAATCCAAGTCATGCAAAGCTTGAAAAAGAATTGCTTTCATATTTTGTTGAGAATTTGCACAAAACCAGTTCGTCGTCAATTTTTCATAAGCTTTAAGCCTCATTTCAAAATTAACCTCCTCTAAACTATTTTCCACAGTCGAATTCAGTTTCCGAAGAATCTTTGTCGACACCCAAAGAGAATCAAAATTCTTTGCTATGGCAGAAAGCGCATCAATTATTTCCGATCGCACACTGATACTTCGTACTTTGCTTAGAAATGGAATTATCAATGCCCAGAATTTATCGATATCTTTGGGATTTACAATTGCTGAAGAGTCCAAAAAAGCTGTAGAAAATCCCAAGAGTAATTTTGATAGCATACCTTCGTCTAGTCTCGGAAATGTAGCGAGTCTATCTAAAGATACAATAGTTGCATGAACTGCATTTTTACCTCCCAAGGTAAGACTCAAACGACTTACCAATGTGAAGGTATGTTCTAACTTCAAATTGAATCGGCTTTGCACCCATTTACCCGCACGATTTGGATTTTGAATAGGATGTAAAACAAGTATTTGAAGCGATTCAAACAGTTCTTTTGAATGTTTCATCAGGATCTGTTTAGCCATCTTTTTGTTTCCGACATTGTCAATTTCTGTATGACACGTAAGACTCTCAGCAATATCTAAACATAAGACACGACTTTGTTCAGAAGCGACTTCAGATTTTAAAGTCTCCCAAACAAACTTGAGGCTTGATGTGGATTCCTCAACACTCAGAAAGGTTAACAAGAGATGATGACTAGAAGCTAAAGATCTCACGAGCTGTAAAATAACCGGTGGTATTGATGCACTACACTCATTTGAAAGACGAAGCAGTAGCGGTTTCATGATGTAAACCAAATCATTGAAGTACACACGAAATTCAAATTGAGGATGCCTAATAAGTAAATCTGCCAGCACTCGTAAAGAATAGGTGCGAACATTTCTTGCATGTTTCCTTTCAACTCTATGTAATGTAGCATCTAAGATGCAATTTTTATTTTGATCCACTCTATCTGTATTATATGAAGTACAAGGTGATGCTGTTTTATTGACTTTTATAAACCTCTCATGTTCACAAATACCCGCCACAGTACAGATAAGCCTCATAGATATTGGCACAATAACTTGTATATATTCGAGTACATGCTCACCCAAGTAATACAACAAATCCTCCAAATTTCTAAAAAATATATTAATGGATTTCATTGACAACATTGAGAAGTCAAGGCACGTTTCAAGACAACTTTCTTCCCTGAAATCATTTTCAATTGCCAGATGAATCATATCATCTAAAACTAACTGATTATGAATTACAATTGAGAAAAACGTACGCATCAATGGAAGAACCTCTCTGGAATCTAGTTCTGCCATCCATGAGTATGAAGCCTTACGGATGGAAATATTTCTACTTGAACCTTTGCGCAAGCGTGGAAGCAAAATTTGAATAACAAGAGGCACAATCTTCGATCGATGTTGTTTTTCTATCACAGTAATACCAAGCTTTTGCTCTGACACATGTCCTGCAAAACATAAGCTTGTGAGAGCTTGCTTAGTCGTTTTCGGAGTAGCAATTGCTTGTAGATGAACAATAATATCGCGTGTAAGATGTGGGAAATCCCAATGTCCTAAACAACGGATTGCCAAACATGCTAACTGTGGATCATTTGATTGAAGCATCTCCAGCAGCTTACAATAAATCTCACTACACTCTTGAAATCCAAGAAAGCTATAACCTCCTCTAAGTGAATTATCAAAAGAATGAAGCCATTTTTGCATACCAGTCTTCCAAGCAAAACAATTAGTATTGATTTCCCACTTTGTGTATTTTAAGAACTCGGCTGAAATTCGATGATAAAAAACACTATCCGAGAACGAAAATTTGGAAAGAGTATCTAAGAGTAAATTAAGCCGAATCCACGGATTTAATCCATACTCTACCTGATTAATTTGAAGTGCTATAAATTCTTGCACTTCGATTTCATCTGTTTGAACATCTAAGTTCGGAATTTTCGATTCGTTTTTATTTATTAGCTCCAAATTGCACTCCAGCTGTGTTTCTTCTAGATGAAAAATAAAGACTTCGCGAGCCTCTGCGTACATATTAAGAAGCATTCCCAGGGTCGATATTATGGATGGCCACAGTGTAGAAAGCTTAATATTTAAAGCACCAATACATACACTCATTATTAGTTTTATAGATTGATGTGGAATAGTAGTGGAACTCAGAGATCGAGAGACAGCCTGAAGCATAACTTCATATTGCCTCAAGTTGGAGAGGAGCTTGGTACTTTTTCCTGGGTCTTGTGCATTCAAAATGCAAAATTTTGAAAGTATATCCTTCACTACCATCCATGATTTTTCTTTCTCATCTACCATTAAAACACTCAAATATTTGAGGTTAGCATATCGCACGTGGCGATTAGATGAAGTAAGTCCTCCAAAATTTTCTGGAATTGCTGCTTTCAAAAAGATCATACTAGTATTCAGCATATGCTTGGATTCAAGAAGCTCTGTAGCACATAGTAACGGTCCTGAATAAAGCCGTGAAATTTTAATTACCCTGAAAAACAAACGAGGATAGATGGTTTCAGCATACTGAGAAGTAACATTTGAAAGTTTATTTAGAGTCACAAGAGCTTGAAGTCCCGCTACTAGAATTGCAAAAGTAGGTTTGATTGCTTCATCTTCAGTAATCTTCTTTTCTTCTTGTAAAGTTTCTAACTTTGTGAGAGCGTAATCTAGTATGCTTTCAACAATGGAGTGGCATGCTTCAAACTCCACACAAAACGGTGCAACTCGTACAGCACCCCATAGAACACTCAGAGGATAAACACAAGATTGGTGCGTTTGTAATATGTTGATAATTTTCACATGATTAATTTCATTTTCGACCAAAAAATCTCTGTCGACACAATTGCACTCCAATAATATTCGGCACGATTCAGAAGTAATTGCAATACCAACGTCTGATACTTCTTCTAAAAATTTGACCAAACAAACGGAGGTAAAAATTTTAAGCATATTCATTGCTGCAGGATTTTGGAGTCTTGCTCTCTCATTTAGACCTTTTAGATACTTTACAATTGAGTGGGAAGAGGCGATCGAAATCAACCTCATCCATTGAATCGCCCTTTCTGCCATTTTAAATGGTCCAGCACTTGATCCATACACAATATTGTGTGCATCACATATATTGAAAATGAGTTCGAATAGAGTTTGCTGTATCGAATCATCTTGATTCATAACCTTTGAGATACAATAGAATTCGAGAGTAAGTTCAAAAACTTCAAAGATAGGCATAAAGTTTTCGACAGCAGATCCATTGTTGTGTTTCACCATCATCGAAACCAATTTCATGTGATAATTTATTTTATTTGCGTTACTTTTTTCACTCTCAAGGTTCGTTCGAATAGCAGAAAGTAAGGTGTCCCATAATATTCCAAGTCTTCCCCTCCGTCCAAAGCTGCAAACTTTTCGCAACATTTCATTTGCTACTTCGAATAAATGGGATTCAGCGAAGAGTTCTGTATCAGGATCAAATATCACAGTAAAAAATTTGGTGGAGGTGGAATGTAGACCATGAGCTGCACCACGAACTGTCTCAGCAAGAAGTGCACCGGCGCTTTCGCATTTCACGCTACTCGCAGTGTTGAAATTAGATATTTCTAATTTATCTTTTCCAGTATCACCTCCAATTTCTCGTAGAATCTTTAAAATTCCAATCGAAATTTGGACTTGTGTGGCTCTCCTCAAGATCAAAGCAAGTCCTTGAACGGTGAAAGAACGGATATTTGCTGATTTGTGCATCCTTAAATTCTTCGTAATTCGCAATGTTCCTGAAATATCACGAGATAAATCCTCATGAAGTAACTTGCACAGGCGTGCAAAGCAAGTAAATAGTTGTTTAAGAATCTCAGGTTCATGCTCGACGCCTTCCTTTATTAAACTCTCAAATTTAATCATAGCTTCAGGAAAATATTTCAAAAATTCTCTACCAACATCCCGTGATATTGCTTCTAATAAGTCAAAAAGAGCCTCAAATGAGTTCTTGGATTGAATACAAAAACGCCTTAACAAGGATTGGACGAGAACATCTTGATGGAGCAATATTTGTGGAAGTGTCTCTGAAATTTCCCGAACTTCTGAAACATAGTCGATAAAATCTTTCCGAAAATTCAGCTCAGACCATTTCAGTAAAGCATCCTTGAAGAAGGAACAAGTCTTACACTTAGATTTCTTGACTTGATTCAACCTGTTAAGAGTGACTCTCACTTCCGAGATTTGTTCTGAAAAGTTTTGGGTCATGGTTATTTCTTTGAAGATGAAAAGATTTTCAAGAACTTTGGACCAATATGGAACGACAGTAGGCTTCGAAGAAGAATTCTGAACAGATTGGTATATTGTAACTGTTCTTTAGATTTATCTTTACAGTGTGCGTGTAACTGGCCGAAGGCATGCGTACATCTCATGGCCTAAGATTCGTGAGTTTTTATGGAGCCGCAATTCTGTCTTTCTGTGTGCCTGCTTCGGATTTTCGGTTCAGGGGGATTTGTTGTCTTTAGGGTGTCAATTTTTTTATAATTTCTTTCCCAGGAAACCTTCCAAATTCCATAACTGGACAGTCCGAGAAAGTTGAAGACTGGTTAACGTGAACTTAAACGAACGCTTTGCTATCAACAATTTTGTCTGTGATTGATAATAAATTTCGTAGTATCCGAGATTCCACACTGATAGATTTTTAGATACGAGCTATTCATTCAGAAAAATATCTCCAATTTTCAATTTCCCCGCCTTGATTTCAAAAGAAGATGAACATTTTTCGTTTTGGTATGTTTCTGCTACTTTACCTTTTCAGGCAACAAACTTTGCTGAGCCTTTAAACTAACACTCTTTCTCACTACTTTTAGCCGGAGATATGACGCACTTACTAAGTATAATAGTGAGTATTTTTGATCATACTTTGAGAAGAGTTTTCTAATGAACGCTGCACAGGTCCTCCTTCTTAAAATCCATGCAACAAAGAATTGTTCTGGAGTTTCTCTCAAAACACAAGAACTCTATGCGATCGTGTTTGTTACTAGATATCTCGATCTATTGTTTTCTTTCATTAGTTTGTATAACACGATAATGAAGTTGATTTTTATAGGTTCTAGCGCGTGCATCATTTGGTATATCCGTTTTCACAGGGTTGTCAGCCAAACTTATGATAGGGAGCAAGATACGTTCCGAGTAATATTTCTGATACTGCCTTGCCTCCTACTTGGAATATTCATAAATCATGAGTTCACAATAACCGAAATTTTATGGACTTTCTCCATCTACCTTGAAGCTGTCGCTATTCTACCGCAACTTGTTTTATTGCAACGTACAAAAAATGTTGATACGCTTACTGGAAATTATGTATTCTTACTCGGAGGGTATAGGGCGCTTTACCTATTGAACTGGATTTATCGCTTTCTCACAGAGCCGGGTTATCGGCAATGGATTGTTTGGATCAGTGGGACTATACAAACCGCAATATATTGCGATTTCTTTTACTACTATTTCCAGTCTTGGAGGCGAAATGAAAAATTGTCTTTACCCAGTTAGTTCTAAATTCAATCTTCCGCTGGAAAGTTGTTGAATCACGAAGATTGATACTTTATCAAGCGGTTATTATTAATATTAATTATTAATATAAAACTAAATTTATTTTATACTTCATAATTTGGGAAGCTACAATATCTTTAATTACATCGCGCAATAATATCCACACTCCTAGAACCATTGCTTTCAACTGCTTCACTGACTTTACCTTCAACAAATAAGTTTATCTGACATGTGCTAACAAATTACAAAACTTTCGTGTAGATGAAAAATTGCTCTCACCGTTTCTGTAAACTTGTTCAAGTTCCTTACTGCGAAGAAAAATCGTGACCATTGAGGACAGTCAAAATTAGCGAGAGATACGTGGAGTAATCCACCCTGGATATTTAATTTTTGATACGGATAATTCAACAGTTAATTAGATATTACCCTCATGCTTTTCTGCCATGAAATCAAACCTTCTTCACTTTTATATTGCTCACTTTCACTTTGTGAAACTAGAAAGTACGTAAAACATTTTCAAAATATTAATTCTTGAATCAGACCAGACATCATCAAATCAGACTTGCCAGAAACAGTTGTACTTGCTTCCTTCATGGCATTCAAATAAGTATCAGAGTGCTTTTCCTTTTCTGCAAACCTTATACCTTAAATTTTGTAAGAAGTGCTTCCAGTGTGGGAATAACTTTAATCAAAACAGAAGACCCTGTGAGGCAAAATTTGGCAAATTCCAAGGGAGAAACTAAAGAATTACCCGGAGGAATATCTACGAAGAAAAGATATACATTCTTTTTTCTATCAGCAGGTAAAAGCTGAAATGAACCAAAATCACTCTGCATTAATTGCTTGTAGCAGAAATTCAAAATCAACTTAATTCCCTTACTATTTCTTTCTTATGATTTAACTTTTTCCATTTTCCTTGGTAAAGATTATGTAGAAGTAGAGCACATTTACTGGAAACAAAAACATCACATGGCCAATCTGCTCCACACCGTTCTGACCAAAGCATTTTGTATTCCCACGAAGATGGAACACTGAATCCATTTGCAACCCTCTGCGTTCCAAAATAATTTTGAGAGCGACATGGACCCTTAACAACTTTTTGATTAGAGTTGTTTGAATATCATGTGAAAAATAACCTTATACTCTTCTGGAGGTTGACACCATCCACCAGATGTAGCTAGCCACTTTGTCGGACAAGCTTGCTCGTAGTTCTGTAGAGGTGAAAAATTAATCATTGTTCTCAAAATGTTCAAAAAATCCGAAGTGGAGAATTTCAGTGCTGCTTCGTTTACCTTTTGAATGCACTCATCAACAGTGAGAGTAATTCCGATATTCACTTTCTATATAACTTCAAATTATAAAACTCGATCTCATAAGAAAAGCTGGTACATTTCTCCTTGAAACAATGCTTTCGTCAAGTTGTATTTGCCAGTATAGCATTACTCCGTAGCAACTGAATTGAGAAAATCCAGGGTCTCTCCCACTGAGCTGGAATGGAGTTATTGCAAGATAATTATGCCAAGTTCAAGAAACCTTAAAATCATTATTTCTTTGTGTGGGAATTTCTCCTGACTTTACAAATATCTAATTTAAGAAGGATATAAGATGATAGTTCAAATTAAAAATGAGTATACCGTAATATTACTTTCACTTCTATGTTCAATGCTATTCGTATGAATAGTCAATCTCGTTCCTTTACCGATATAGGCCGACATTACTCTGTAAATATGCAAAAAAAATATCCTCTACAAAATCGAATTCACAGCAAATACAGTACCTATAATTTCCCGAATTAACTTCGACTGCTAAACATGTTCCACGTTGAGAAGCACAATCAAAGTCCTAGGATGTGATTAATCATGGTTAAAGAATAGATATAGATACCTTTTTACCTTCCAATTCTCAGAACTTTGATCCCATAAATTGAGTTGAATTGCGACACAGCGTGTTAAAGTCCAGAGAAAAATAAATACTAGCTCCTTTCCAGTTGTCATTGTCTTGACCTTACTTCAATTTGAAGAAAAACACTTTACTTCTAACGGCGTCACTCGTTTGTATCATCACAGAACAGCATAATCATCACTCTGTATTTAACATGACGTCTCTGCAAAATAGTATTAGTAGGGAGCGACTCAAGTGTCCAGAAAACTTCAATATTGGATTATCCAACTAAAAACTCAGGTAAAAATGAAAATGTTTACCTTTTCTCCAGTATAAATTGAACTTGACGTAATATATGTTAAATAACAGTACAGTAAAGGTGAATCTGTCGAGATAAGAGCTGACAAACGAAGAAGAAACACTAATAGAACAACAGTAAGAGTGCTTATTTCTTTAGTTCTCAAAGAGCTTTTAAGATGGATTGTAACTTTCTCTTTTGAAACGTCGACTATCGTATGCATAACTGTTTTAACAGTTTTATTTTTCTTCGTTTTCTTTCGATGCTGTCGTTCATTTGTTTTTTCAAAACATTTATGTTTATATATTTAAATTTGAAGAGAAGAGGTCATAGAGCTGGGATGCCCGAGTGGTCTAAGGGGCCAGACTCAAGTAAAAATTTGCTTCTTGACAAAAATTCAAGATTTCTGGTAGACAACGTCTGCGTGGGTTCGAACCCCACTTTCAGCATTTTTTTTTCGCTCCATACCAGATTATGTGTTCCCGAAAATTGAGAGAAACAGGAAAATCTTGGAATGAGTGGTAGCGCGAAGTAATAAATAATGGTTTTTCTATTCCACGTAACTGCAAAGAATAATACCTTACTCATCTGCCTTGTCCTTGGTGTCG
>Ga0114998_10002835_pt1 | contig 12962 bp, 11 predicted proteins | sample ArcticOcean_MG_C_5_FD_87044 | JGI IMG/M metagenome (GOLD analysis project Ga0114998, IMG submission 87044) | Marine microbial communities from western Arctic Ocean - ArcticOcean_MG_CB4_138 | ecosystem: Environmental > Aquatic > Marine > Oceanic | place: Arctic Ocean: Canada Basin | collected...
CTGATATCCGTGAGAAAAGGCCCGGCCATTATGCAGTTGACCCTCACTTTTGGTCCGTAGGCCGCGGCAAATGAGCCAGTAATCGCATTCAGACCCGCCTTGGCAGCACCATAAGGTTCCGAAGTTGGGCTGGCCTGGACCGCGGCAATACTAGACACGTTGATAATACAACCGCCATGCCCCTGCGCCATTCTGCTTCCAATATTGGCGCTGAGTCGAAATGGCCCCTTGAGATTGACGCCAATAACCTTATCGAATAGCGCCTCGGTAACCTGATCAAGGGATGGGTAAAGTGGCGACATGCCAGCGTTGTTGATGAGCACATCTACTTGCCCGAACTCAGCATAGACTGCCTCTACCATTGCATCCAGTGAATCCCAGTCCCCTGTATGGGCAGCATACGGAAACGCCTTAACACCCAGCGCTTCAATCTCTTTGGCCGTTTCGATGCAAGATTCAATTTTTCGACTGACGATTGCAACGTTTGCCCCGTGGCGCGCAAAACCAAGCGCCATGGCTTTGCCGAGGCCTCTGCTTCCACCCGTAATCAAAACAACCTTTCCAGTCATATCCAGTTCGTCCACTTGTCTCTCCTGCTAATCAAAAAGAAACTATTGTACCCACCGGCAGTGGCCTAGTCTGCACATCGCAACCCGGGGCGTGTAGAATCAACGAACCATTAGCCGATATGCCTATGAATGATCTGATCTCCCAGCGCCTGCGCCACCGCGTTCGAACCTTAAGTACAATCCTGGGCGAGACAATGACACGCCAACACGGCCAGGAATTCCTGTCTAAAGTTGAAGAAATTCGACTGCTCGCGAAGGCAAACCGACAACCGCTGACTGATCCCGACAATTCCGACCAGGGTGACCATGAACAATTACGTCAACTGCTTACCGCGCTTGATGGTGAGTCACTTATATCCGTTGCACGGGCATTCAACCAGTTTCTTAATCTCACCAATATTGCCGAACAGGCAGAGTCGACTGAAACTGCGGTTGGTTCACAGTTGGAAGAGCTGTTCACTCGGCTGATCAATAAAGGGATCGATCAACAGCGTATTCTTGAAACTATTACCAGCATGCGATGCGATCTTGTACTTACCGCACACCCGACGGAAATTACCCGGCGAACCCTTATTCAAAAATACAACCGAATAGCCGCCGCACTCAATGACGTCAACGAAGACCACGAACTGGATACGCAGGAACGTCTGGACCTGGAACGACTGATTGCTGAAGTCTGGTTCACTGACGAAATCAGGACAGAAAGACCGACACCACAGGATGAGGCGAAATGGGGGTATGCGGTTATTGAACATTCACTGTGGACTGCGATTCCCCAGCTCTGGAATCGACTAAGTGAAATAACATTTAAGGTAACCGGTGAAACACTGCCTTTAAGTGTATCTCCGGTCAAAATTTCGTCCTGGATGGGCGGTGACAGAGATGGTAACCCGAACGTCACCGCTGAGGTGACCAAAGAAGTTTTAAGGCTCGCCAGGTGGATGGCCGCGGATTTGTATTTAAGAGACGTTGAAGAACTTTTGTCACAGCTATCAATGTCTAACTGCTCCAAGGAGCTTGCTGCACTGTGTCCCGACGGCGTCGAAGAACCTTACCGCTATATCCTCAGGTCATTGCGGGAACGCCTGGCGGTGACTAGAACCTGGGCAGAAACAACCGAGCCACCAGTACCAGGATTGATTCACAGTGACGGCGACTTAATTGCCCCGCTGCAACTATGCTACGACTCTTTGCTTTCGTGTGGCATGGGCATTATTGCCGACGGCCTTTTGAAAGACACCCTGATTCGCGCCAATACATTTGGCGTGACTCTGGTAGAACTGGACATTCGACAGAGTTCTGACAAACATATCGAACTCTTGAACGCGATCACAGAATACCTGGAGCTAGGCAGCTATCAGCGCTGGTCAGAAAAAGCCCGAACAGATTTTTTATTACAGGAACTCAAGACCCCCAGGCCACTAGTTCCAGACAGCTGGCAACCAGAAGGTGACGCCGGCGAAATACTTAAAACTTTCAGACTCATCGCTGAGGACAATGGCCAGGGTATCGCCAGCTACATCATTTCGATGGCCCGGCGCCCTTCCGATGTCTTAGGGGTGGTATTGCTGTTACGTAAGTCCGGGGTCACTCGAGTGCTACCGGTTGTGCCACTTTTCGAAACACTGGATGACCTTGAGAATGCAGCCTGGACGTTAGAGTGTCTGCTTCGAACCAACTGGTACACCGAGTACATAAATAGTTCGCAGCAAATCATGATTGGCTACTCGGATAGCGCCAAGGATGCCGGCCAGATGGCGGCTGCCTGGGCCCAGTATCGTGCCCAGGAAGAACTGGTAGTCGTCTCTGACAAGTACAATATTGATCTTACCCTGTTCCACGGCAGGGGGGGCGCACCGGGTCGCGGCGGAGCCCCGGCAAGACAAGCCATACTGTCGCAGCCACCGGGTTCTGTCAAAAACAGTATCCGCGTGACCGAGCAAGGTGAAATGATCCGGTTCAAGTATGGGTCACCACCACTCGCACTGATCAACCTTGACCTGGTACTTAGCGCGGCCATTGAGGCCAGCCTCCTGCCGCCACCGCGGCCAAGAGAAAACTGGCGACTGCTGATGCAGAGGCTTTCGGAGGTCGCCTGTGAAAGTTATCGTTCGACGGTGCAATCCGACAAAGACTTTATCGACTATTTTGCAGACGGTACGCCAGAACGAGAGCTTGCGCTGTTGGCACTAGGATCAAGACCTGCGCGCAGAAGCGGCAACGGCACTGACAGGTCCATTAATGAATTAAGAGCCATTCCCTGGGTATTTGCCTGGACCCAGAAACGTTTGATGCTACCGGCCTGGCTGGGCACCGATACCGCCTTCGAACAGGAACTCACCAGCAAGGAACTCAATGTTTTAAAGGAGATGATTGAGGAGTGGCCGTTCTTCCAAACTCAGATCAACATGCTCGAGATGGTGCTATGTAAAGCCGATACTGAAATATCAGCCCGCTATGACGAGGCCCTCGTGTCCCCTAAATTAAAACTGATGGGGGATTCCTTCCGCTCACGGCTGAAGACACTCATCGACAGTATTAACAGAATAAAAAACCAAGACATACTCCTGGAGGGCAACCCCGAAATCAGGCAGACACTTGACTTAAGACACCCCTACACAGACCCGCTTCATTTGCTTCAAATTGAGCTGATCAAGCGTTGCCGCGAAGAATCAGGTGACCTGGCGCAGGCGCACAAAGCACTACTGGTAACGATTGCTGGTATTGCTGCAAGTATGCGGAACACCGGTTAGCCATCACGATGTCGATCATTCTTATAGGGGCGAGTAGTGGGCCAGGTCGGATGTTGTATGAATCACTGATGGACGATGGTATTGCTGTTACCGGCATCGCCAGGACTCCCAGGAACATCCCCACTAACAGCGCAGCGCGATTTGTGCCGCTTGACGCTACTGACACGCCATCTCTAGCCAGAATGATGAACAAAGATACGCTACTGATACATTGTTCCCGTCCAGAGATCCTGACAACCCTGATTGCACGTAAGCCCGAAATGAATCGACTGATAGCGCTGGGCTCGACTCGCATCTATACCCGATTTCCCGATGACAAATGTAGCCGCCTGAATGCGATGTCTCAGGCCATCAGGTCGGGGGATATTCCGACCACTCTCCTTCACCCGACGCTGATTTATGGTGCGCCGGGACTAAACAATATTGAGCGGGTCGTCCAAATGGCACGAATATCCCCGATCATCCCCCTACCCAACGATGGAGAATCACTTATCCAGCCCGTCCTTGCCAATGATGTCGTCAAGACCATACGGGCCTGCATAGACGACCGTTCGAGCATTGGAAAGACCATAGTAGTACCGGGAAAAAATCCTACCACCTACCGCCGTTTCGTCGAACTTTGCATCGAACTCGCAGGGCAAAAGTGCCGGGTAGTATCAGTACCGGTCAAACTGTTGAGCCTGCTCGCGCCAATAACATACCTGTTACCCGGCATACCTGTTATCACACAAGACGAAGTTCGTCGGTTACTCGAAGACAAAAATTTCAGTACCGATGACCTTTGTAGCCTTGGCATTGAACCAGTAGCGCTTGATGTCGGTTTAAAAAGTTTGCGCTTCGCAGGACAATTGAAGCGTGACCTTTAGTCGCCGGACACAGACCTGACTTTGCCAAAGACCCTGTCCAATTCCAGCATCAACTCAATAGGCAAAGGGGGCGCAGTTAGCGCCTTAACATTGCTGGTTAAATGATCCGCGCTGCCTGTTCCCGTCAATACCAAAGAGACGCCCGGTTCATACCGGCAGTATCGATAAGCAGCCTCGACCACAGACTTAACACCAGGGTGATCGGTTAAAAATTTCAGGGGATCGTCACCACTAAAAACACCTTTTTCGATTTCACCCGTGGAAACCAATTGTTCAATGTTTTGCATCAGCACCGCTGGATTACTAAGCGCTCTGCGTACCGCGTGCATAACCTGTGTGCCGACATCGTGTCGCAGGCAATCCGGAAAAACCTGATCACGTGCTCCAGCATTAAGAAAGTTGAACCCGACCATCACAACGTCAAAGCAGCCGAGCGGCACTGCTTTTCGCAACATCTCATGGGTTGGATCCTGCCCGAAACTTTCAGTAATACCCAGGTACCGAATTTTTCCGAGCTGAACCTGTTGTTGCAATACCGGTACGTATTCCGTTAAGCAATAGTCGAGGTCGTGCGGCGTCACCCCGTGAAGACTGAAGACGTCAACGTAGTCAGTTTTCATTCGAACCAGGCTCTTATCTAACGATTCAACGAGCTTTTCAGCAGGCATGTAATCGCCATTCTTTTTTCGGAACATCGTTTTCGTACTGAGCACGACATCGGAGCGCTGGCCGTGAACAATTTTTCCGACGACTTCCTCCGTACCGTAGACACGTGCTGTGTCAAAGTAGTTGACTCCCAGATCAAGAGCCCGCTTAACAACTCCCTCTGCAATGGAAGAATCCTTGTTTTCACGCATACCCAATCGGCTGTTTCCACCACAGCCCAGCCCCACCGGACTGACCATCAAGTTTGTTCGCCCAAGCCTTACATGATCCATTATTTGACTCCACTTTCAGGGAAGAAAGAGTATAAACAAAATCAGTGGGTTCTTGCGCAGCAAGCATTAACGATGTTGTTGTGGAACAAAGACTCAACCCTGTGACCAAGTTTCCTAGCGCCAGTAAATGCCGAAAACGATTTTTGGTCACCAGACTGCCGCCCGTCTACTGCCGCCCGTCTAATGATGAGAAAATCGAGACCCTTTCGCTTCGGTCGGGATGGCGGAGTGGGTCGGGAGAGCAGACAGCCTTTGGATGACGGACTACACTGGGGTGCGGGGCAATCTGCTGGGAGGTGCTGGGATCTGCCGGGATGATGCGCTGGGCCGTCGCTCCCCTGAAGAGATAACAACTCGAGGTGCTGTCTATCTCATCAGGTATTTCATCGCCGACTCAAGACCTTTATCGCTCAAGAAATACATCTGGCCATCAACCAGCCTTTTAGCCAGTTGAATAGAAGCTGAATCTCGCCATCTGCTTTCAGGCAGCGGGTTCAGCCAAACGACACTTCGGAATTGTTCCGTGAGGCGAGTCATCCAAACCTCTCCCGGAAGGGCATTAAAATGCTCGACGCTTCCCCCTCGCTCTGAAATTTCATGACGTCCCATGTCGGCGTCGCCAACGATAATTAGCTTGTAGTCACGGGGAAACTTTTGAAGTAAATGCCACAGTGGCAGCTTGTCCTCAATTCGCCGTTCGTTATTACGCCAGACGGATTCGTAGACATAGTTATGAAAGTAAAAGTACTCCAAGTGCTTGAATTCACTCCCCGCCGCCGAAAACAGCTGCGCACATAACTCGACATGCTGATCCATGGAACCACCCACGTCAAAAAGCATCAGTACCTTAACCGCGTTGCGTCGTTCAGGTACTTCCTTGATGTCAAGGAACCCCCCGTTTCGTGCGGTCGACTTGATGGTATCGGGCAGGTCTAACTCCAAGTCGGATGCTTCACGCGCCCAGCGACGTAACCGACGAAGGGCCATTTTCAGGTTTCTGGTACCCAGTTCAACGTCGGGGTCGTAATCTGCGAATTCCCTTTCCAGCCAAACTTTAGTCGCTCTCTTTCGTGGCGCTTCAGATGTTTCGGTTCGCTCTCCTTCCTCGGCTTCCTCGCTTAGTCCTTCACCCTTCTCGCCATCATTGCCTTCACCTTCTTTGTCGCCATCACCCTCGCCTTTTTTGCCTGAGTCGCCCTCGCCTTTTTCGCCTGAGTCGCCCTCGCCTTCTTCGCCTGAATCGCCCTCATTCTGGTCAGACGCCTCACCTTTTTCGCTGAGCTCTCCATTACCCGACCCCGGCTCACCTTCACTGCTGTTTGCCCCATCCTCCAGCGTAACTCTTGCCTTTGCCTCAGCGACTGCCTCTCGATACTCCGCCATCACTAACGCCACCTCTCGCTCACTACCCTCACTCACGGGGGCCAAGAGGGCTCTGAGCAATTCACTTTCATCTTTTTCGAACACGCCAACCCAGTCATCGACTCCGGAGAAATAGGCGGCAAAGGCCTGGTCAAAACGATCGTAGTATTTTTCATCTTTGACCAGCGATAACCGGCTCAAGAAATAGAACTCGTCCTGGTCCGCGAAAATCAAACGATGACTGAAAATCGACAGCAGATCGATCAGCTCACGAATCGATATTGGCACGCGATATCTACGTAGGTGCTCAAAGAAATCTAGTAACATAAGGACAGAATGGTTCAGCTAATCAACGTTAAAACGGCATACCGTTATTATAACGGACTGTCCAACGAGTGTATTCTGTTCGGGCTGAACTGAAAAGAAGCTCGTACGCTAAAACTCTATAGGCGTCAGCAAAGGCAGCGCGGTCGGGGTTGGCGTTTAGCGGTCTTATTTTACCTGCACCATTCTGACAGGTCAGTGTGTGCCGCCGATGGCCCACGGCGGCGGCCCACGGCGATAGCCCACGGCGATAGCCCACGGCGATAGCCCTCGCCGAATCTTAGACTATGCCCCTTTTTAACAGCGCGGTTTTTATCAAGGCGATTGCGAACCTCGTAAGGCTAAACTCCTTTAAATACGGGTTTTCGTTTTTCTTTAAACGCTGCACGCCCTTCCTTATAGTCGTCACTGTCAAAACAGCGGTTGATCATCGTTGATATAGACTCAAGGTCCCGTCTCTCCGGGTCCTTGACCGCTTCGTTAATCGCCGCCTTCGCTGCCTTGACGGTCAGTGGCGCATTGGCCGCTATCAGCGCAGCGTAATCTCTCACGGCAAGTTCAAGCTCATCGATCTCACAAACCCGATTAACCAGGCCCATCTGGAAGGCTTCATCTGCCGCCATAAACCTCGCTGAGAACATAATGTCTTTTGCCCGCGATGAACCAACCAGCTCCGTGAGACGCTTGAGCCCTTCATACTCATAACCAAGACCCAGCTTCGCAGCCGGTATGCCAAAAGTTGAATCCGGCGTCGCAAAGCGAACATCAGCGCTTAGCGCCGTCGCAAGGCCGCCACCGATGCAAAAGCCTTGGATCATCGCAATCAGCGGTTTATCCAAATTGACCAACCACCGGTTAGCGCTGGCTGCGACTTTTCCGTAAGATTCTTTCTGCGCGGCGCTAGAACGTTTAGCGTCAAACTCTGAAATATCAGCGCCCGATACGAAAGCTTTGTCGCCAGCACCCTTCATCACTACCACTCGTACACGGTCATCAAGCTGAAAACCTTCCAAAATAGTCGCGAGCCCCTCCCACATTTCCAGTGAGATCGCGTTACGACGCTCAGGACTATTGAATGTCACCCAGCCAATCCCATCTTCCACGTGAGCCAGCATTTTCTTGGTTTTTAGTTCCATCGTTGGTTCTCTCTAAATAGCACCCGTTAGCCTTAGCCGATTAATGTCATCAGCATTAAAACCCATTTCAATCAGGACCTCATCCGTGTGCTCACCGAGCACAGGACCGGGTCGTTCGAAGTGATCACTGAGCGGGAATGTACTGATGTTTATTGGTGAACGAACAAGGTCGAAATCACCGGTCTCTTCGCGGCTGGTGGTGCGACGCATTTTTAGTGATTGAACATGCTCATCTTCAAATGCTTCAGCAATGTCGTATATTGGCCCACACGGACAACCAGCAGCGTTAGCGAGTTGCACCAGCTCAGCCGTCATCATGCCGGTCGTAATCCCGTTGATCGATTGCCATAGTTCATGGCGATTAACAATTCTTGCTTTAGCGCTCCTGAACTTTTCGTCCTCTGCAAGCTCCGGTTGCCCTAGGGCGGTCGTCAATGCACCGAACATCTTGTTGGTGCTCGCCGCCAAATTGACCATGCCATCTGACGTATAAAAGACACCCATCGGAGAATTCGTCGGGTGGTTGTTGCCCTCTTGACCTGCGACTTCACCAGCCATGGTGTACCTGGCGCCCTGAAAATCCAGCTTACTTAGCATCGACTCAAGCAGAGAAGTATGGACCCAGCTTCCTTCACCGGTTTTTTCCCGGTGAAGCAGCGCCATCAGGATTCCTTGCCCCAAGAACATACCGGCGGACGTATCACTGATGGCAATGCCGACCCGCATCGGGCCTTCTCCAGGCTGCCCTGTAATAGACATAAGACCACTCATGCCCTGCACAACTTGATCAACGCCCGGGCGTTCACTGTAAGGGCCTTCCTGACCAAACCCGGATACGCTCGCATAAACGATGCCGGGGTTAACTTTTTTGACAGCTTCAAAGTCGACGCCCAATCGATATTTAACATCCTTGCGGAAGTTTTCGACCACGACATCAGCCTTCGCGGCTAATTTTAAAAACAACGCGAGTCCATCAGCGGACTTCAGGTTAATCGTTATGCCGCGTTTATTACGATGGAGGTTCTGTGAATCAGGGCTCAGCCGACCACCGGTAACATCCCCGATTTTCGCCTCGAGTGGCGGTTCAATTCGGATCACGTTTGCGCCCCAATCTGCAAGCAGTCGGACCGCAGTGGGTCCCGCTCGAGCAATCGTCAGATCCAGGACGGTGTAGTCAGATAGCGGCAGGCTCATCTGTCCAGAATAGCACGCAGTTCCAGCGCAATTTCACTGATTTTAGCCTGCAGCAATCGGGTATTTGTCGGCCCCATTCGTACTAGCTGTTTCTGCGCCGCACTTAAGGATTCAAGTTTAGGGTCAGCAAACCTATACATAACAACTGGCTGAACAAGGCGAATTTGTCCTTCAATAATTGGCGTCTCCAGTAATCGACCAATCGCCTGGAACATCACATCATCGAAGGCCTGGTTACCGTAGCCGAGTTCCGCGTGAGCATCTTGAACAAGCGGGCGGAGTAAATGGTAGAACTCAGCCGCTCTTTTAGCGTCAATGGAAACCGCAATCTCAACAAACGGCGTGTACCTGCTATAGGATGCATGATCTAGTTCGATCGTTTTTTCATCTACCTTCCGAACCAGGAACGGGCCTTCAGGGGCCAGTGACCTGACGGGTTCTTTGGCAATCTGCCCGCGAGCAACGTTGTCAGTAAAGGCAACAAACTTTCGGATCAGCTGGTTAGGTGCCAGCCAGGCGTTAACACCTTCGCGTCTCGTCAGACTGACCACACCTTCCCTGAATAGCTGATCACTGTCGTCCAACACAGGCAACACAAAATCGGGCTTTTCTTCTTCGACCTGCACTTCGTTCAACGGTACAACCTGCGGCTCGGGCTCAGGTTCGGGTTCGGGTTCGGGTAGAGACACCGGTATTACAGCTTCCACGATCCCAGGTATTTCGATTTTTTCTACGACTGGCGGTTCAGGTGTACTGGTCATCACGAAGTAACCGACCACGCCAACAATCGCCACCAACACAATGATGAACATGATCACTATCGGTCTACTATCTCTGCTATCGGCCATCAGCTTTCCTAATCTCGGGTGCCCCTATTGTATTCATCATTGTTAATAAAGCAGCGATAAAAAGTCAGTTTTTGATTCTTTCCATTGTATCTTCAGAATACGTCAGATTTTCGCTCTCTTTGAGCATCACCAAACTTGATCCAGGACTAGGTAAGCGCCCTTGCCCTGACCAGTTCATGCACCATTAACTGACCGGCTTCCGCTAATGACCTTCCGAAGGTAAAGACCCCATCTTCGTGCCCACCCATTGAAAATATACCCGGAGACGCCATATTCGTGATCAGCCGCCTGACCTCTTTAGCCATTTCTGGCGTTCCATAGGCGACGCTCTCATCGGTCACCGCGATACCCAATTCAGCCGAATTCCGCCAGATACTAGGGCTGTGGGCATGCAACGCACATGCCACTGATGCATGAACGTCATAAATGGAGGCATGAGACAATGATTCCGACGATGGCTTGACCGACCCCTTGGCATCCACTGCATTACGCTCCAGGTTCCAAGTTTCGCAGACCGCATAGTCATCCAGGGTGACAGCCTCAAGTCGTCCTGTCTGGGTTCCGGAAATGACAAACCCACCAGCACAACGCTGCGATATGTTGCCGAACCCGTACCCATCATATCGGCCGGGGATTTGGCCTAACAACCCAAGCTCTTTAAGCACGGTCCGCCAGGCAGACAATTCAGCCACATTGACGCCCACTACTCTCTCGGTGCGGAAAGTCAGGTTGAATTTAATGACGCCTTCAGTCTCTGCCATCAGTTAATCCTTCATTACTTTTGCAATTGATTCAATGTAGGGCGGCTCAAGCAACCCTGCATCGGTAATAATACCGGTGATCAGTTTATGGGGTGTAACGTCGAACGCAGGGGACCTCGCGGCAACACCAATCGGCGCGATCTGGTGTCCTGCATACTCTTTAACTTCCGAAGGGTCCCGTTCTTCAATCTCAATATCGGCACCAGAGCTTGTTTCTATATCCACTGTTGAAAGGGGGACCGCCACATAAAAGGGGATCGAAAAATACTGGCAAAGAATCGCCAGGTTCATTGTGCCAATTTTGTTGGCAGTGTCACCGTTCGCCGCGATCCGGTCTGCTCCCACGATCACCATGTCGACTTTCCCTTCTGACATAATGTGGGCAGCCATATTGTCTGAAATTAGCGTGCAATCTACGTCGTTACGATGCAACTCATACGCGGTCAGTCTTGCGCCCTGCAGCAGCGGCCTTGTTTCATCGACAAACACGTGAACCTTTACACCCTTCTGACGGGCGCGGTAGATTGGCGCGAGCGCCGTGCCAAGCTCAGATACAGCGAGACTACCGGCGTTACAGTGGGTCAGCAAATTCGGATGAGCCTCCACCAATGGCAATCCAACATCCGCGATGGCATTGCATGCCACCCTGTCTTCCTCGTGGATTGACTGTGCTTCCTGTAATAAATCCGCAAACAGACTGGCATCGTTAAGACAACGCTGCTCATACTGACGCATCCGGTTTACGGCCCAGGCAAGGTTGACCGCCGTCGGCCTTGCACTGATCAGGTAGTCACATCGCTCATTGAACTCAGCGCGAATATCCGTGGCATCTTTATCGTGGCTGCCTACCAATAGGCCGTAGGCAGCAGCAATACCTATTGCGGGAGCACCACGAACTGTCAGCGTTTTAATGCCGTAGAAGACCTGTTCAATGGCATCACAGAGCACAACCTCCTCTACCTGCGGCAGTTTTCTTTGGTCCAGTAAAATGAGTGTATTATCTCGCCACTCAACGGACCGGGGCATATCTTTCATCGCTTTCTCCTCAGGCGGCGAAGCATACACCTACCGGCGCCAGCTTTGCAGCACCTCGTTGAATCACGCACAATACCCGTTGAATTTTTTGTTATAGAACACACCTATTTTACAAGACCAAGGAGACTCCAATGGGAGACTTAGTACTAAGAACCGACGATGACGGGATCGCAATCCTCACGTTAAATAGACCCGATGCGCTAAATGCGCTTAGCCCAAACCTGTTTATCGAGTTACGAGCGCACTTTGAGACAATCAGCGCCCAATCAGAAGAAACCGGCTGCGTGATTCTTCGAGGTGCAGGAAGGTCCTTTTCAGCCGGTAACGACCTGAAGGCAATTCAGGCTGGCGAGACGGCACCCTCTCGTCACTTTCAGGCTGAAACGCTCGAATTGATAGAAAACCTGCCACAGCCTGTCATCGCTTCAGTCCAAGGACATTGCTATACCGGTTCACTTGAACTCGCCATCGCCTGTGACTTGTTAATCGCGAGCGACTCCGCCAAGTTTGCAGATACTCATGGTAAATGGGGGATGACGCCACTATGGGGCATGAGCCAACGGCTCCCGCGCAGAATTGGTCCGATTAGAGCAAAGGAAATGATGTATACCGGCAGGGTAGTCACAGGAAAACAGGCTGTCGACATAGGCCTTGCCAATGAATGCGTCGCTGACAATGCGTTAATCGACCGCACGATTGAAATCGCGCGACAGATTGTCGGCAACTCCTGGCACACCCTTCGCGCTGACAAAATGCTGGTAAACAAGGGCATGAACCTACCCTTGGGCGAAGGCTTGGTCTATGAGCGAGACAACAGTCCCGGTGCTGATAATTCGATGCAGGAACGGATCAAAGATTTCTAATGCGGCGGTTTACTCATTGGTCAGATCAATGGGACAGCTTCGCCCCATTGATCTTCTACCCGGTCGGCAGATGGCTACTGGAACCATCTGTTAGGCCCGGAGTTCCGCAATCATCTCGACGCGCTGCTCGGCATCTACAAAATTAAACCCGCCACTGGTGCGATCAGTAAAATCACCATAACGTGATTTGATTTCGGCAACCAAGCCAGAAGGCTCACCCATGACACCCATAACATTTAGAATGTCATCAGTAATCATTTCACCCATCTCTGCCCACTTGCCTTCTTTTGACAGCTTGTTCAGCTCAAACTGC
>Ga0114998_10002839_pt1 | contig 12950 bp, 17 predicted proteins | sample ArcticOcean_MG_C_5_FD_87044 | JGI IMG/M metagenome (GOLD analysis project Ga0114998, IMG submission 87044) | Marine microbial communities from western Arctic Ocean - ArcticOcean_MG_CB4_138 | ecosystem: Environmental > Aquatic > Marine > Oceanic | place: Arctic Ocean: Canada Basin | collected...
ATTCAAATTTACCTTTTGTTAAATAGTTTATTCCCCACATTGGTTTTGTTGCAAAACTAAAAAGACTTGAAAGTGTAAGCTTTGGAGGTGATGTAAACCCAGTTCTTAAATCTCTTTCACGATTTCCTCCAGTTATTGTATCTACTGTTAAGGCCATAACATCAAATTTAGCAGCTTTTGCTCTTTCTAGGCAAGAATCATTTAAACCTCTATCTTTATGAAAATAAAATTGAAACATCTTTGGAGTATCAACTAAGGAAGCTATTTCTTCGACACTTACAGTTGCTAGAGCTGAAACACCAAACATTGTATTAAATTTTTGTGCGGCTTTTCCTACTGCTCTTTCTCCATCATAATGGAATAATCTTTGTAGCGCTGTTGGAGCAAGATAAAAAGGTAAGTCTAATTTTTTTCCAAAGATAGTTGTAGATAAATCAACATTTTCAACACCTCTTAAAACATTGGGAACTAAATCAACATCATTAAATGAGCTTGTATTTCTTTCATAAGTAGTTTCATCATCAGCTGCTCCATCTATATAATGAAATATAGGTGAGGGTAATTTTTTTTTAGCTAACTTTCTAAAGTCACTAAAATTGTGACAATCATCCAAATTCATAAACTTATCTTAGAAGTTTTTTAGTAAATTGAACATATAGCTATTTGCCCCAGGGTTTTTATCTCCCAAACTGGCATTTGATATATGATTATATGACATTCCTAAATTTGCACTTTCTGAAATAGAATAAGTTAGTTGTACTTCAGTTTTAAATTCTAAAACATGACCTAAATCTTTCCCATCACCTTCGTGGTAGAGACCAGGCGCAAAACTTGGGCTAAACTTGAGTTTGTTACCTATTGCATAATTCCACTCAACACCCGTATAAATATACGCAGCTGAATTTCCAGTCATAAAACCTCCTGTTATAGGGGAGGCGTTTCCCAGAAAGGTATTTCTTTGTAAATTTTCATTTTGGTGTTGAAGCCCAACCAATATAGCTTTTTGCTTATCGTCGCTGAAATCAAAATTTCCTGTATAAAAATTATATTTATGTTCACTAATAATATTTTTATTATCATCTGCTTTTACAGAGAAAGAAAATGATACTAAAATTAATATTAAGAAAATTTTATTATAAAAACTATTATTCATTATTTTTTATTGATATTTTTTTATACATTATCGCACCACCTAACAGAAATAACAACAATGGTAATAGCCATAAAATATATGTGTTTTTGTTGAATTCTGGCTCATAAATTATCCAATCACCATATTTTTCTCTCAAAAATTCATAAATTTGTTCTTCTTTTAATCCATCATTGATTTTTTTATCTATAATCATCTTTATACTGGAGGCAAAATCTGACTCTGAATCGTAAACAGATTGTCCCTGACAGATTAAACAACGAATATTTTTTAAGATTTTATTTTTAAATACATCACTTTTTTCATCAGACTTCAATTGAGAGAAGCCTACTGATAAAAATATAATCAAAAATATTTTTAAGATTTTCATTTTACTATTATATTAATTTCATCAAGTATTTCTTTATTAATTGGACCTACAAATTTTTTTATAATTTTTTTATTTTTATCAATAAAAATTGTTTCTGGCACACCATAAGCTCCGAATTCAATAGCCAAAATTCCTTCTTTATCAATTAAAATTTGAGTATAGGGGTTTCCAAGTTCATAAATAAACTTTTTCGCATTGCTTAAATTATCCCGGTAATTCAATCCAATTAATATAACAGATTGGTTTTTACTTAATTCCATTAATAAAGAGTGTTCTTTTCTACAGGGTACACACCATGATGCCCAAATGTTTACAATGTAATAACTATTTTTTTCAAAAATTTTTTCTGAGTCAATATAGGTATTTGTATTAAAATCCTTTGCCTTAAAGACAGGTATATTTTTTTCATTATTAATTTTTGGAATATAAGTATTTGAATTACTTAGTCCCTTATAAAAAATAATAAAACAAAAACTTAAAAATATAAAAAGAATAATTAGAGTAAGTTTATTTTTCATATTTCTTTTTAAATAGGCTCAATAACCCACCAATGCTTATTAGTAAAATTGAGATCCAAATCCAGATCATAAATGGTTTTATTTGATATCTAATATTAAAGTACTCATTACCCTTAACAAGATTCATAACCAAAAATTTATCATCTAACAAGGTCGTTTTTATATCAGCTTCACTAGTAATTGTTATAGGTTGATTATAAAACCTTAGTTCTGGTTTCAACCATGTAACTTTGCTATTTTCATCTGTTATTTTAAAATAACCAACAATAGAATTAAAATTACTTTCTTGTTTTTCTTCTATTTTTTTAAAAAATATTTCACTTTTATTATAATTATATTTTTCTCCAACTTTTATGTTAGTTATAATTTCTGATGATAAAATGCTGTTAAACAGAACGGCTAATATAAATAAGCTAAAACCAAAATGTGCAATTGTTTGAGAAATATTATTAAATTTTTTGAGGAATAATTCTTTTAAGGTTGTAAAAAATAAGAAAAAAGCTGCTGAAATTAAGACTGTATAGAAAAGCAAATCAGTAGTTATATTTTCTAATATAATGAAGGTTAAAGTAACTGAAATTATAAAAAACATGATTAATAATTTTTTTTCCTCAATTTTTGACTTGATCCATTTCAGTTTTGAACCAAATGCCATAAACAATAAAAATGGAGCTAAAAAAGGTGTAATTAGTTTATGATAAAAGGGTGGTCCTACTGAAATTTTTTCTACAGATATTACATCAATAAAAATTGGATAAACTGTCCCGATTAATACAACGGCTAAAAAGTACATCATAAACCAATTATTTATTAAAATAGAAGTTTCTTTACTAAGCCAGAAAAAACTATTTGAATCTTTATTATTTTCTTTATGAAATAGAAAAAATATCCCCAAAGATAAAAAAATTAATATAAATAAAAAAATTAATATAAAAATTCCTCTTGTTGGATCACTTGCAAAAGTATGTACTGAATTTAATATTCCAGATCTAACCAAAAAAGTTCCACACATACTGAGTGTAAATGTTGTAATAGATAATATAACTACCCAAGATGTTAGGTCATTTCTTCTCTCTAGCACCAAAGTACAATGTAATAATGCTGTTAATGTTAGCCAGGGCATTAAGGAAACATTTTCAACTGGATCCCAGAACCAGAACCCTCCCCACCCTAATTCATAATATGCCCAAATTGATCCAAGCATTATTCCAATGGTTAAAAAAATCCAAGATGCTAAAACCCATTTTTTGATATGTTGACCCCATTCTTTAGAAATATAATTTTGAGTAACGGCTGCAAGTGATGCAGAAAATATTATTGAAGAACCAACATATCCTAAATATAAAATTGGAGGATGAATTGCTAATACTGGATCCTGTAAAATTGGATTAAGACCAAGACCCTCATTAGGTGTTGGAAATAAAAAATTAAATGGATTTGAAGTCATTAACACAAATAAAAAAAATCCAATAATTATTATTTGTTGAAACAATAAAGTTAGAATTCTATATTTTTTAGGTTGTTCTCTTGATTTAATCAAAAACAGAAAAATGAATAAAGTTAATACCAATAACCATAACAATAAACTTCCTTCGTGATTTCCCCATGTCCCTGAAATTTTATAAAATAATGGTTTAGTTGTGTGGGAATTATTAAAAACTGTTTCATTGCTAAAATCTGAGTTTATAAAGGATAAGATTAAACTTAGAAAGCTTACAACTACAAAAGTTAATTGCAAAAAAGATAGCGTAAATATTTTTTGGTTAACTCCTTTATTGTTTTTATTAAAATCTTTAATTGAAATAGCACAAAGTAAAAATGAAGATAATAGCCCTAAAATTAACGAGTAATAACCTATCTGATTAGCCAGCAATTTATTTATCTCCTATAGCTTCTTTAACTTCTGGGGGCATATAATTTTCGTCATGTTTTGCTAAAATTTTAGTTGCTAAAAAATAATTCTTATCCTTTAAAAAACCTTCAGCAACCACTCCTTTTCCTTCAGAAAATAAATTTGGAACAGCTCCTGAATAAATAACATTAATCTCATTTTTGAAATCAGTAATAATAAAATTAACTTCATTGGAGTTTATAAAAACTGATTGCTCTTTGACCATTCCTCCCACTCTTATCTTTTTTTTATCCAATTCTACTAAAGACTTTATCTCAGTTGGAGACTGGAAATATACAACATTTTCTTTTAATGATTGTAAGACTAAAAAAACTATTAAAATTACTGAAGCTAAAATTAAGACTAAGAATACAAATCGTAATTTAACTTTTTTACCATACATGGTTTATTAGTTAAATATTTGACGTATTAGATAATATTTCTTTATTAATATTTTGTGATCTTGCAGCTCTAGCTTTTTCTGCATCTAGAGAGCCAAATTTAATAGCAAATTTTTTTCGCTCTTTTGAAAGTTGCAATTTAGTTGCAAAATATAAAGTTGTAAAACTCATCAATGTAAATGAAAAAGCTGACCATACATAAGCTCCGTATCCATTCATTGAAATTATTTCATTTATCATAATCTATCTAATCCTTTATTTTTTAGTTTTATCAGTTCGGTATTATATTTCATCAAAAAAATGAGTAGTGAAAAAAGAGTAAATGCCGCAGTCATGATGCCCAAAGGGATTAACATTGATGTGTGGATTGCTGTGTTAGTTGATAAAATATTAATTGAAGCTGGTTGATGAAGGGTGTTCCACCAATCAACAGAAAATTTAATAATAGGAACATTTATCACTCCTAAAATTGCAATCAACGAAGTAACTTTGATAACCTTCTCTTTCTCCCTATAGATTCTCCAAGCCAATAGATACATTCCATAAAATAGAGCTAAAATTAACATAGAGGTTATTCTTGCATCCCAGGCCCACCAAGTTCCCCACGTAGGTTTACCCCAGATTGATCCAGTAACTAATGCTACAATATTAAAAACAAATCCAGAGGGTGCTAAGCTTTTAGCAATTAAAGCAAAATTTTTGTTTTTAAATACAAAACTTCCAATAGATAACAAGGCTAAACTTGAAAATATTCCAAGGGATATCCATGCAGCTGGTACATGAACATACATAATTCTAACTGCATCACTTTGTTTATAATCTTCAGGTGATAGAACTAGTGCTTCTGTTAAACCAATTGTTAAAACAACAATGAATAAAAATAATATATATTTTGGAGCCTTGGATGTGATTGCAAAAATTTTATTTGGTTCAAAAAGTTTAAACATTTTTAAATTGTATATATTAAAAAAAGGTAATTTGATTTTTATTATGAAAAATCATCCTGATCAAGAATGAAGAGGGAGTCAATAATGATAAAATATTATTTAACATTCTTGATCAGAACATAGCTATAGATAACAACCATATATGTCTAAAATTTGAATTAATTTTGTTTAAAAAAAGGATTAATTAGAGGGCTTAAAGTAACTAGAGCCTTTTCTTCCTGAAAAAATTTCTTCAATTAAGGGATGTTTAATAGGGTCTTCTGAATCATCCATCAATAAATTTTGCTCTGAGACATAGGCCTCATAAGTAATCTCATCATTTTCAGCAAGTAAATGATAAAAGGGCTGATCTTTTCTTGGACGAACATTTTTTGGTATAGACTGGTACCATTCTTCAGAATTGTTAAATTGAAAGTCTACATCATAAATCACACCTCTAAACTCAAAGTGCTTATGCTTTACAACGTCGCCTATTGAAAATTTTGCTTTTTGAATTGCCATAGCTATTAATATGGGGGTTTAAAAAAAAAAATCAATAAAAAAAATATGAATAATTTAAGTATATGTTAATATGTCCTAAATGAATAAATCATTTCTTAAGTTTGCCACAGACTTTGGGCCTTTAGCTATATTTTTTTATTATTATTACAATAATGATAAAAATTTATCAGTTGCAATTCCACCACTTATAGTTGCAACATTATTTGCATTAGCTGTTGTTTGGTTTTTTGAAAAAAAGATACCTATGATGCCCTTGATAAGTGGTATCTTAATTACATTTTTTGGTGGCCTTACAATTTATTTTGATGATCCAATTTTTATCTATATAAAACCAACGATTATAAATATTTTATTTGCTCTTGCTTTACTTTTTGGAAAATATTTTACAAACGAGCCTATTCTTAAAAAAATTATGGGTAAATCAATAAGTCTAACCAATATTGGTTGGAAGCTATTAAATATAAGATGGATGTATTTTTTCTTTGCTCTTGCGATTTTAAATGAATGCGTTTGGAGAACACAAACAGAAGAATTTTGGGTTAACTTTAAAGTATGGGGAATGCTGCCAATAACACTTACCTTTACAATCTTTCAGATATCATTGATTAATAAGTATAAAGTTAATGAATAAAAACTTAAAACTAGTCATTAATAATTCATATAAACAAATAGAAGAAAGACAATTTTTTGAAAAAAATGAGCTCAAGGTCATTTTGGATCTATATGCAAAGATGGTCTCTGAAGGATCATGGAAAGATTATGGTTTAAATATCTCCAGTAGACAGGTGAGTTTTAGCGTTTTTAAGAATGCTGCAGAAAATGCTTTATATAAAATTTGTAAAAATTTTAAGCCAAGTAATAAAAACCTAAAATATTTAATTACAGACTCTAATGGTAAAGTTTTAAAAAATTATTTTGATTTAGAAATTTTACTAAAAAATACTAATTGGAAAAATCTTAAGAAATAAAAGATTAACGTCTTTGACCAAACAACCTTAACAACATTATAAATAAATTTATAAAGTCCAGGTAAAGAGTTAGGGCACCCATTACAGCTTTCTTACCCATTAACTCACCAGTATCACTTGCTGCGTACATATTCTTAATTTTTTGAGTATCATAAGCGGTTAAGCCAACAAAAATTAGAACACCTAAAATTGAAATCACAAAATCCATCATTGTTGATCTCATAAACATATTAACAACTGATGCTACGATAATTCCAATTAAACCCATCATTAAAAAAGATCCTAATTTTGTAAGATCTCTTTTTGTTGTGTAACCATACAAGCTCATTGCACCAAAGGTGATTGAGGTAATAAAAAATACTCTAGTAATACTAGCTCCAGTGTAAGTTAAAAATATTGAAGATAATGAAATTCCCATTAACGAGGCAAAAACCCAAAAAGTTGTTTGAGCGGTAGATGCTGCCATTTTATTAATTTTAGCACTCATGTAAAAAACAACTCCAAGCGGAGCAAGCATTACTATCCATTTAAAACCTGAAAGAAAAATTGTATTTCCTATGCTTGTTAAGGCAACAATAGATCCGTTTGCATCTGTTACTACCGAAAGTTTAAAAAATATCAAAGACACAAGTCCGGTTAACAAAATACCAGAAGCCATGTAGTTATAAACTTTAAGCATGTAGGCTCTTAGGCCCTCATCCATTACTACTGTTGATTGTTGAGCTTCTTTTACTTTATTTAGCAAATTTTGTTTATTGAATATCATCCCTTACATATAATAGGCTTTTACTATTATTTCAAGATGTCTTAATAAGGTTAAAATAATTATGAATTACAAAAAATTAGGAAATACTGACCTTGAAGTAAGCACTATTTGCCTTGGCACAATGACTTGGGGTGAACAAAACACTCAAGAAGAGGGATTTGAACAGATGGACTATGCTTTAGACCAAGGAGTAAATTTTTGGGATACTGCTGAAATTTATTCAGTTCCACCAAGAGAAGCAACTTATGGTGATACTGAGGTAATTATTGGTAACTGGTTTGAAAAAAAAAAAAAGAGAGACAAGGTAATTTTAGCTTCTAAAGTTTGTGGTCCTGCAAGAGAATATGTTAGGGGTGGTGGAAATCATTTTGGAGAAAAAAATATTACAGAAGCATTAGAGGGAAGTTTAAAAAGATTAAAAACTGATTACATCGATTTATATCAACTACATTGGCCAGAAAGAAAAACTAATTTTTTTGGGAAATTAGGTTACGAGCATGACGACAGTAATGAGTGGACCAGGTTTGAAGATATTTTGGGTAACTTAAGAAAATTTATAGATCAGGGGAAAATTAAACATATTGGTGTATCTAACGAAACTCCTTGGGGGCTATCTAAATATTTAGAGCTTTCAAAAGAAAAGAATCTTCCAAGAATGCTTTCGGTTCAAAATCCTTATAATTTATTGAATAGAACTTATGAAATTGGGCTTGCAGAAATTTCTATTAGAGAGCAAGCAGGGTTATTAGCCTACTCTCCTTTGGCGTGTGGCTACTTATCGGGAAAATATAGAAAAAATCAATTACCAAAAGACTCTAGAATGGAAAGGGATGGTGATTTTTGGACTAGGTATGCAAAGCCAAACACTGATAAAGTGGTAGAAACATATTATAAAATTGCTAAAAAACATAATCTTGATTTAACTCAAATGTCTTTAAAATTTTTAGAAATCCAACCTTTTGTGACATCGGTTATTATTGGAGCTACGACCATGGAACAGTTGAAAACAAATATAGAAAGTGTAAATATAAAATTAACAAACGAAATTATTAATGAAATTAATGAAGTACAGGCTATATATCCTAATCCATGTCCATAATTAAAAAATTTATATTTATAATATGTTTAGCTACTTTTGCTAATCAAATTAATGCAGAAGAAGTTAAAAAAATGGGTACCCATAAAGACTGGGAAACATTCATAATTAATAGTGAAAAAGGAAAAGTTTGTTTTGCGCAGTCTAGACCTGTGTTGCAAGCTCCCAAAACGAGCACTCGAGAAGCAAGATTATTTATTAGTTTTAGACCAGGAGAAAATATAGCTAATGAAATTAGTATCACTAGTGGTTATGATTTTAATAATAAAAATTCTATAAAAGCAATATCAGGAAAAAATAAGTATACATTTGATATTGTTCGAGAAAATTTTGCCTGGATTACAGACAACAAATTTGAAAAAAAAATGATTAAAACTATGCAAAAAGGATCTCGAATAATGGTTAAAGCACATAATCAAAAAGGTTCACAAACTATAGATCACTACTCACTATTAGGTTTTACTAAGGCATATAAGGCGACTAAAGCAAACTGCAGCTAGACCAGACCAATGAAATCAAAAAAGAAAATTGTACTCGCTTACTCGGGTGGGTTGGATACATCAATTATATTAAAATGGCTTCAAGAAAATTATGATGCTGAAGTTATTTGCTACACAGCAGATGTAGGCCAAGAAATTAATAGAAAAAAAATTATAAAAAATGCAAAAAAATTGGGTGTTAAAAATATTATAATTGAAGATTTAAAAGATATTTTTGTAAAAGATTATGTTTTCCCTATGCTTAGAGGACACGCAGTTTATGAGGGTGTTTATTTATTGGGCACCTCAATTGCAAGACCATTAATCGCAAAACGTCAGATTGCTGCTGCTAAAAAATTTGGTGCTTATGCTGTTTCACATGGGTCAACAGGAAAAGGAAATGATCAAGTAAGATTTGAATTAGGTTATCATTATTTTGGTCCAAAAATAAAAATTATTGCACCTTGGAGAATATGGAAATTAAACTCTAGAACAGATTTAATTAAATATGCAAAAAAAAATAATATTCCTATTCCTACAGATAAAAAAGGTGCACCACCATTTTCCATTGATGATAATTTATATCATACTTCGACTGAAGGTAAGGTTTTAGAAAATCCAAAAAATGCAGCTCCTGAGTTTCTTTTTCAAAGAACAATATCTCCTGAAAAAGCTCCAGATAAAGCTTCATTTATAACTATAGGATTTAAAAATGGAGATCCTGTGACTGTTAATGGTAAAAAATTATCACCTGGAAATTTATTAGAACAACTTAATAAGATTGCTGGTAAAAACGGGATAGGTAGAGTTGATTTAGTTGAAAATAGATTTATTGGGATTAAATCTAGAGGTGTTTATGAAACACCAGGAGGAACATTATTAATGTCTGCACACAGAGCGATTGAGTCTGTTACTTTAGATAAAGAAACTATGCATAAAAAAGATGAGATTATGCCAAAATATGCTGAACTTATTTACAATGGCTACTGGTACTCAAGAGCAAGGTTTAAACTTCAAAAAATTGTTGACCTTAATAAAAAAAAAGTAAATGGGTCTGTTAAACTTAAATTATATAAAGGTAATATCATTATAATGTCTAGACAAACAAAAAGCGCTGCCTACTCGATGAAGAAAGTTTCTTTTGAAGAAAACAAAACTTTTAATAAATCGAATGTAGAAAAATTTATTAACTTCCATAAAAAAAAATTAAGATAATTTAATATGAGTTTTAAAGTTTCAAGAGCTGAAGCTGTTGAGGAATTAAATCAATTTATTGAGAATAACCTTTTAGAATATTCCAAATTAAGAAATTTTGATTTTGGTCCTCAAAAAAGAAGCAATACTTCATGTTTATCACCCTATGTAACCCATGGTTTAATTAATGAGGTGGAGATTATTAATAAATCATTAAAAAGATTTTCATTTATAAAAAATGAGAAATTTATCCAAGAGGTTCTTTGGAGGGTTTATTGGAAAGGTTGGCTTGAATTAAGACCAAACGTCTGGTCAGACTACTTAAAAGAATTAAAAAATATTAAAGAAAGCTTTAAAGATAATAAGGGTTATCTGGATGCTATAGAGGGTAAAACAAATATTGAGTGTTTTAATGAATGGGTAAATGAACTTAAAAAATTTAACTATCTCCATAATCATACACGGATGTGGTTTGCTAGTATTTGGATTTTTACATTAAATTTACCTTGGCAACTGGGTGCTGAATTTTTTATGAAAAATTTATTTGATGGGGATGCTGCATCTAATACTTTAGGTTGGAGGTGGGTTGCTGGAATTCAAACACAAGGGAAAAATTATTTAGCTACAGAATGGAATATAAAAAAATTTACTAATAATCGATTTCAAAATATTAAGATAAATGAAGAGGCTACTCCAAAAATTGCTGAAAAAAGCTACTCAATTAAAGAAAAGGAATTCACTAACCCTCATTTATTAGAGGGCAAGACGTTATTAGTATTTGATAATAATCTTTCAATGGAGTTCAATGATTTTAAAGGTCATAACTTTAAAAAGATTTTAATAATTTCAAATACTAATGAAACGCGACAGATTCAATTAAGTAAAAATACAATAAATTTTAAGACTCTTTTAATTAACGACCAGTTAAATAGGCTTAAAGAAAAATCCATTACAGCAGAAGTAATTAAAATTGATGAACTTAAGAATATTAAAGAACCAGTCTATGCACTTTATCCAACTATAGGAGAAAATTTAGACTACTTACAACTTAATAAATTAAAGAATATAGAATTTATTTATCGAGAAATAGATCAATTTTCATGGCAGTTTTGTAATAAAGGTTTTTTTAATTTTAAAAGCTATATACCTAAAATACTTACAAAGTTTAATTAAAAAATGATTATAAAAGTATTTGCAGACACGATTTGTGGTTGGTGTTTTATTGGCCAGACAAAACTAAATAAAGCTTTAAAAAATTTTCGTGAAACTAAGTTTGAAATAGAGCATGTTCCATTTCAATTAAATCCAGATATGCCTCAAGAAGGTATTAAAAGAGACCAATATTTAAAAATAAAATTTGGTGGAAAAGAATTTGCTCAGCCAATGTATGATCGAATGACTGAGGAAGCCAAAAAAGAAAATCTTAATTTTAATCTTAATAATATCGAAAAAACACCCAATACAATACTTTCTCACCTTTTGATCAAATTAGCAGAACAGACAAATGTACAAAATCTGGTTAAAGAAAAAATATATCACTCCTACTTTATTGAAGGTCTTGATATTGGAAATAAAGAAATTTTAATTAATATTGCAACAGAGTTTAATATTAAAGAAAATGAGATAAATAATTTTTTCATTCCAGACAATGTCGAAAAAGTTAATTCTTATATTGATATTGCAAAAGAAAAAGAGATTAATGGTGTCCCTTTCTTTGAGATTGGAAAAGATACTGTTTCCGGAGCTCAAAGTTCTGCAAACTTAGAAAATGTAATAAAAGCCAACTTAGATTAACAAGATGGACAAATAGACCTTTGTTTTAACCTTGAAAACAATTAAAATAATTACATGAATTCTTTAAAAAATTGGATGATAGATAGTGCCAACATTTTATTTGATGATAGCAAAAATGATTTAAGAGCATTACCAAGATCGGTAAGATTACAAATTCTATTAGTTTTAAGTTTTGTTTGGACAACTGTTTTTAGTCTTTATATATTTTCTTATTCAACCTTTGCATTTGGTTGGGCTGGCCTTTACGTTGCCCACGTTGGTTTAATATTTGCAGTTTATATGACCTTTAAACAATTTCACAAAGCTGAACAGAAATCTAATAGCGTATTTCAAACAAAAAATTTTGATCCTTTTAAGATAATGGTAATAGTTTTTGTAATTGTATTTATTTTTGTATTTTCTAAAGGAATAGAAATTTTGACAAGCCCCAATCCTAACTCTTATTCGATTCCCTATGATGGACCATCTAAATCAGTATTTGAAAAATGGCTACCTTTTAGTAAAGTAAAATAATGGAAAAAATTGCTAAAACCTTACAGCTAGTATTATTAAGTATTATTTTAGTTAGCACAGTCATAGCTGTTGTTATGGAAATTAAGAATATGTTTCTAAATCAATCTGTAACATTAGCTGACCTTCTGCTGATGTTTCTATACTTAGAGGTATTAGCAATGGTTAGAGTTTTTTGGTCTCAACAATCAATCAGTATTACTTTACCTCTTTTGATTGCTATCACTGCGTTAGCACGGTTTATTATATTGCAAGGAAAAGAAATGGACCCTTCTGCATTAGTTTATGAGGCAGTTGCTATCGTCTTAATAGCATCTGCTATAGTCATTCTAAGACTAAGACATAGTGACAAGCTGGGTCTTAAA
>Ga0114998_10002841_pt1 | contig 12949 bp, 11 predicted proteins | sample ArcticOcean_MG_C_5_FD_87044 | JGI IMG/M metagenome (GOLD analysis project Ga0114998, IMG submission 87044) | Marine microbial communities from western Arctic Ocean - ArcticOcean_MG_CB4_138 | ecosystem: Environmental > Aquatic > Marine > Oceanic | place: Arctic Ocean: Canada Basin | collected...
AAGCTTTTCAGCGTGCCATTGTAAAAATGTGGGTGAGCGTTGTCGTAAATCTATAGCGACATCCCACACTTCCCCTTTAATACAGCTAACCAATTTCATTTCTGCATAAGGAGGGCGTTGAAAGTGCATCCCTCGCACAACTCCTTGTTTTTGGGTAAAGGTATGGTTGATCTGAGCAATAGGTTTAACCCAGCCAACATTTCTTAACTCGTCACTACAAAATAATCGACTCAGGTAACCTCTGTTATCACCGAGTGTTTGCCGAGTAATTTTTTGCAAGCCAGCCAATGGTAACGAGGAAACAGTAAACCGACTCACGAGAGCTTCTCGAATTCGACAATATCTGCTTCGCATAAGTTTTTGGCATGCTGACCTTGATGTTGGGCCTGATACCAGTTCATTGTGCGGTTAACAGTTTCTTTTAGATGCCATCTCGGTTTAATATTTAAAGTTGATTGTGCTTTTGAAGTGTCTAGGGTTAATAATCTAGCTTCATGTGGACCTTCTGTACCATCTCCAAGATTCACCTTTCCCTCAGGAAAGCTCTCTTGAGCAAGTTCAATCATTTGTTTAACGGTGGCAGCCTCAGTCGCATCTGGGCCAAAATTATAAGCGCTAGCTAATAAAGGATTATCCCATAATTTTTCCGCAAGCTGTAGGTATGCAGATAATGGCTCTAATACGTGTTGCCAAGGACGAATTGCATTTGGGCGTCTGATTTGGACAAGTTCATCGGCCTGCCAAGATTTAATAATATCTGGAATTAAGCGATCTACAGACCAATCGCCGCCGCCGACTACATTTCCTGCACGAGCGCTAGCAACAGCAACTCCTTGGTCTTTTAAGAAAGCATCGCGATAACTATTAATTACTATTTCGCTAGCGGCTTTACTAGCACTATAAGGATCGTGGCCACCCAGTGTATCTGTTTCTCTATATGGCCAAGGCCATTCATTGTTTTGATAAACTTTATCGGTGGTGACCATAACCGCAACTTTGACAGACAGCGTTTGTCGAACTGATTCGAGTAAACTAGCCGTACCCATTACATTCGTTGAAAAGGTGGCAATAGGGCTAGTGTAACTTTCTCTTACTAATGCTTGTGCAGCCAAGTGAAAAATTATCTCTGGCTGGCACTGTTGTATTAAATTATTTAGTTTTTCAGTATCCCTAATGTCACAAAAATTGCTATTTATTGTGTTATGGATATTAGCTAAAGAGAAAAGATTAGGGCTAGTATTTGGCGCTAAAGAGATACCCGTTACATCTGCTCCTAGCTTTTGCAACCAAAGAGCCAACCAAGCACCTTTGAAGCCAGTATGACCCGTAAGAAGTACACGTTTACCCGACCAGAACATAGGGTTAGGTTTCATTTCCAGAGGCGCCAGGGTGCTTTATTTTTTGCCCAGAGACCCTCAAGATAATTTTTGTCTCTTAGTGTATCCATTGCGTGCCAAAAATCAGAGTGTTTCCATGAAACTAGTTCACCTTGTTTAGCTAAAGTCTGTAAGGGTCCATCTTCCCAAGAGCATCCATCATCATTTATAAGGGAGAGAACTTTAGGTGATAAAACAAAAAAACCACCATTTATTAATCCACCATCACCCCGAGGTTTTTCAGTAAAACCGATAACTTGATTATCAGATAACTCGAGTGCGCCATAACGGCCAGGAGGTTGAACTGCCGCAACAGTCGCTAGCTTGCCATGTTTTTTATGAAATTCAATTTCTTGGCTAAGATCAATGTTCGCCAGTCCATCACCATAAGTAAAACAGAAAGCTTCTTCATTTTTTACATATTCTTCTACTCGCTTTAATCGACCACCCGTCATAGACGTTTCTCCAGTGTCTACTAGGGTCACTTTCCACGGTTCAGCTTTTTGATGATGAACCTCCATCGTATTTGATTGCATATTAAAAGTGACATCAGACATATGTAAAAAATAATTGGCAAAATATTCTTTAATTATATAGCCTTTATATCCACAACAAATAACAAAGTCATTAACGCCATGAGCAGAATAAAGTTTCATTATGTGCCAAAGGATAGGCTTTCCACCAATTTCAATCATTGGTTTGGGTTTTAAGTGTGTCTCTTCAGAGATTCGAGTACCAAAACCACCCGCTAGTATTACTGCAATCATTTTTTTCTCTACGATTTATTAACTTATTAACTTATTAACTTTCGAACGCGTCTATTTAGCTCAAATATCATTTTTCAGTGTATACATAATTTCATTTTATTTATATCTCGGTGTAGTGCATACGAAAGTCGTTTGATTCTATAAAACAGCCAAGACTTTTTACTGTTTTTTGATGCCTATTAACATTAAATTTCCCCAAAAAATAATCGTAAACTTTCGGTTCTAATTGCTCTCTATATCCGCCAAGCTCTTTTATCATTGACGAGTAATCATCAAGTAACCAGTCATTATTATTGTATATAAATCTCATAAAATAATATTCATACACTTCCTGCTTATCTATTAACAAGCTTTGATTATCAAGATCCATAAGAACATTCCTATACTGCTCAATAGTTTCTGGGTGAATATTAAAATCATAAGCAATATGTGGATTAAACATTGAGGCATTAATAACTGGTACACCGAGTGCAGCATATTCAAAACCAATAGTTCCATGTACTGTTAAAGCATAATTGATACCTTCTTTTATTATTTGCTTATGTGACGTATCAGAGGGTATAAGTGTAAATTTTGGATATTGGCATACAAATTTATTGATAATCTCTACATTCCCGAGCAGGAAATCTGGATGTGTTTTAATATACCAATCATAATCTGTATTTTCGGAAATTTCCCCTAGAAAATTTAGCCACTCATAAAAATCTGGAAAAATATTTATGCCATAAGGATGAGGGCTATCAAAAAAACAATGTGTAGCAATTAGTAATTTTATTTTATTAGATTCTCGGATTACACGTTTTTTTTTCTGATCACTATATGCAGATTTCTTAGAGTACGCCATATCCACTCCAACCTCACCTGCAAACCTTCTTTCCAACCTATTTTTAGCTTCTTCTATACCTCTTAACTGCATATCTTTCGACAGACTAGAGAATTTAATACGGTAATATAAAAAGTCGTTATATGCATGGGTATTTTGTTTTGTTAACTTGTAGACATGAGTTGCGTTAATTTGATAAGCAGAAATATTTCTATTGATTGCTATTCTTAGAGGGATTGCGAGATTATAAACACAGTGGCTAACATTAATGGCTCGCACATTATGATTAGTTAAATAATCCCGCCAAAATACATAGACTCCAATTGATTTTTTTAGCGATGAAATGAATCTCTTATCCAGCAAGTCTATAGTTGGAACAGACTCTTTCCGTAAATATGTATCGTAGATAAGGTCTCCTATATGTACGCCATCAATATTAATGTTTTCTACGTCTTTCTTATTTTTAAGATTATGATATACATCGTTAAAAATTAACTCTGCATCTTCTTTTTGCTTTTTACTTAGCGAAATGACTATAAAATTAGTAGTATTGAACGATTTATAAATTCGTTCAAGTTTAGGACTAATTAATTTGTACAATGTAATCTTAAGCCAACTGCTTGATGGCTCTGAAAAAGCGACTATCTTTGCTTGGTATTTATTTGATAGTAAGTTTGATAAATAGCTATATGCAATTATTGCAGAATGCATGCCATTAAACTCGCACAAAATTTCAGAGCTCGAATCCTTAAATTTTTTATTATCACTCCATATAATTTTGTTATGTAAAATAAATTTTTTTGAGGCTGCATCTATTAAAAGTTGATCTATCGCGCTGTATATTCTATTTAAATTTTGTTTGATTTTCATGAAAGTTTGTACCAAAAGGAATTCAACCTAATTTAAGTATTTCTTTAAATGGTAACATGCTGAAGTGGTTCAGTATTTTTGTACCATTCGTTAAGTTTTTTACGCGACTTCAGCATTTGCTGGAGCCAAGTAGTTGTTGTAGCTGTGACTTCGCCGATAAGTGTAATGGCGTATGTAGGCAGCAATATCGTATTCATAAGAATACTACACTGAGTATCCCAACAGTTGTCACGTCGACTAATGCTTTGTTTAACCTGGTACCGCCACAATTGTTGCCAGAACACTTTGCTCGTATAGTGGCTGCCTTGTTCAGAATGAAACATAACGTTTTTGGGGCGCTTTCGCGATTCATAGGCCATCCGTAGTGCACTGGTTACTAACTACAAATCTTGGGATGACGATAAAAAATGTGGTTTAAACTTATTAATGGCTTGAACATCGAGTAAAAATTTTTACATGACAGCTTCAAATATTTTCTCAGGTGCGATATTAGTAATATTTAAATTAAACAGTTCCTTATTCTTTTTTATTTTATCAATTTCCCAGTCCCACCAGGACAATTTTAAGAGTACATCAATGGTATGCTTTGAAAAACGATGTTTGATTAAACGCGCTGGACTTCCAACGTAAACACCGTATGGTTCCGTATCTTTTGTTACTGTAGAATTGGCTCCGATAACGCAGCCGTTTGCAATGGTTACTCCAGAAAGAATTGTACAATTACGAGCAATCCAAACATCATTCTGTATAACGGTATTCTTTAAATTATCTTTATCATGGCGAATACCATCATCCATATCGAAGCCAATATCTATAAGCCGGTTAGAGCTCTCAAAAACATAACTACTTAAATGACTCATTGGATGCTTGCTTGGATGCGTAAAAAAATATTGTCCTTCTGCAATAGAACAAAATGAACCTATCTTCAATGGATTTTCACCTGCAACCGTAGATGCCCCACTTAAATAGGAAAGACGACCAAGTGTGATTTTTTCTGGGCGTATAGTATTAATCTTCCCAAGAAATGCTGGTGCGTCTACAGACGTCAATGTCCAGCCAAAGCGGAAATCGAAGGTGACATCAATTGGATTTTCTTCATGACCATCACGACCTATTTTGGCACCCAAAAATTGGGACCGTAAATTAGAAAACATTTGCTGAAGCAACATTAACTTTTCTTTACCTATGATATTTTTTACATCAATATCATCTTGTAAAAATCCTTTTATGTTATAGTAAGCATATTCCTTAAATTGTAATGAATTGCAAACATCACTCAGAACAAAGTCGTCAAATCCTTTTTGCCGTAAAAAATCCAAATCTTCAGAACAACTTCTATCAATCAATTTAATCTCCTCTATAAAATTATACATTATCTTTCGGATTTAACTCGCTAGTGCAATCGTTGGATTTATCACAAACAAAATTTCATCTTGGGGTTTTAAATTCAAACATTTTCTAGGGAGACTATTTAACTTCGCCATAATGACTTGATTGCCCTGTTTAGTTAAACCGTCGAAGCTAGAACTCTTAGTGCGTATTGACGGATTAATCCATTCATATCTCCATCAGCCCACACTCGCATGAATGGCCCGGATGAGTAAAGCAACCTTTCGCACCAATGCTATCAACGTACTCTTAAATGACATTGTGTTTTATCTGGAGATAATGCAACCACACTAAGTCGCAATTTTTGCTCCCTCGCTGTCACCCGAACTGATTCAACTTGATATCCTATCACGGTGTCAATTTCCCAATCACCTATACGACTAAGTCGATCAACAATAGAGGGACGTTAATCAATGCCAACCCTATTCTTTAGCTAACTACGCTTATCGACACTACCATAAAGTTTCTTACATCGTTTCTGGCCCCGTAAGTGTGTGTAAAGGTTCCACCTCACGTTTTACCTGTCAAAATGTAGCTATAAATCCATTTAAGACTGACCGCAGGCAATCGTGATGAAGTCATTCTGGCCTCTATGGTGGCCACAACTTTTTTCTTGTGTAAGTTTATCATCTTTTAAAAGTTTCAATATTAACAGGCGTATTTTTGTGGATTGACTTAGTCGCCTTACTCCCCACCACATCAGTTATGTACTTTGGTGCCAAACCGTACCCTGGCCTCACACTTCGTACTGCGTCGGCTGTTATGACATCGCCTGCTTTTAAATCTTTAACAAAGTACAAAGATCGACGGTATTTGACGTTGCCTTTTTCACTAGATTTAAGGCCATAATCAACTTTACCCATGGCCTCCCACGCAGTGCGCGCGCCGTGGCAGAGCGCTGCAAGATCTGCTGGCTCAAGTGAGAAACTATCATCCGGGCCCCCTCCATTACGGTTCAGAGTGAAGTGCTTTTCTATGATAGCTGCGCCCATGGCTACGCTTGTAATAGCGGTGGTATTATCTAAGGTGTGATCGGATAAGCCTGTAACTAGACCAAAACGCTCGATCATGTCAGGGATTGTACGTAAGTTGTAATCCTGTGCTGGCGCCGGGTAGCCACTAATACATTGTAGAATTGCTAATTCTTTGCAACCACCAGAACGCGCAGCATCAATTGCCTCTTGTATTTCTTCAGCGTCCGCCATACCAGTAGAAATAATCATAGGCTTGCCTGTACTAGCAACATATTTAATCAATTCAAGATCAACTACTTCAAACGAGGCAATTTTGTAAGCTGGTGCATTGAGGTCTTCTAGTAAATCCACCGCTGTGCTATCAAAAGGCGAGCTAAAGATGGTAATGCCTAACGAGCGGGCGTGTTCAAATAACGGAGCGTGCCAAGCCCAAGGTGTGTGAGCTTCTTGGTACAAGTCATAAAGCGTTCGGCCATCCCACAACCCACCGTGTATTTGAAAATCTTCGGTGTCACTATTAAGTGTAATCGTATCCGCAGTATAGGTTTGCAATTTGACCGCATCGGCGCCGGCATTCTTGGCTTCCTCGATAATACGTAGTGCAGTTTCTATATTACCATTGTGATTAGCTGAGAGTTCAGCGATCACATAAGGTGGTGCATTAGCGCCTATTGGACGTTCAGCAATAGTCATTTCATATTCATTACAACTCATCAACAACCCCTTTAATAATATACTTTCGAGTGCCATCCCACCCCAAGTTGGCAATCACATCAACTATTGATAAATGTGAAAAAAATTCCTGTGAGCCTTTTTGCAAATAGGCCTGAGGATGATATTCTTGAAACCTAAGTGTCGTCGTGGTTTTTAAAGTAAAACCATCCTCGGACAAATAGTCTGCTGCTCCAACTGGAGATAGGTATTCCTTAGCTTTAAAATGTTCGCATAATGAAATCAGGCGAGTTGAACGAGCACCTTTAACGCCTAGTTCCCCTGCCCGATGCAAACGCGTTGTGATTTCTAATTTTTCCGCCACAAAACGTATCACTGTTTCGTTCAAAGTCGCAAGCTTCGCTTCTGGCTCAAGCATCAGCAAATCTATGATATCGCGCGCAGCAGCATAATGAGGATGTTTTCCGTAATTCTGCTTAAAGCCTTTTGCCAATTTTTCACCCCAACGACCGATATCCAACACTTCAGTTTCCTTGATGGATTTCGATAGCTTGCTATGCCGCAAAGGTAAACTTACCCACTGTGCACAACCGTTCATTAACAGTCGATTGCGAGTCTGCCAAGATTGCTTCTCAAGCTGCACATCATCCAAGAAAACGAAATCGTCTACTTGCGACATTAAATTGAAATAACCTGCCCAAGGTAAAAATGTAGGTTGCATGATGGCGCAGATCATAAAAGGCACTCCATTTTTTGTATTTCCCTTTCTCGATGTTCCCAAGGTGCTTTCAATAAACCTTTTTCCTCATGAAAACCTGTCGATTCATAGAGGCCGACAGCTTTTAAATTGGATTTGGCTACATGAAGATAAACCATGCCAATGGATAAGTCAGCCTTAGCTTTTGCAAGCAACTTAATTACTACCGTCTTTGCTACACCTCGGCCTCTTACAGATAAGTCAGCAATGTATACCCAGAGTTCACAAGAGCTGCTGTCAGAATCAATGTTTTTTAGACCACAATTTCCTACATGTATATTACAGTAGTAAATGGAGTAAGCTTGCTCAGTAGAGTTTTTTATAAGTTTTCGCCAATATTTAAAATGATTATCTTTTTCAGGCGCTTTAGACAGTAAAAAATCTTCTCGAAGTTGCTTATTTTGCAACCATTTAAATGTTCTCCGAACATCAAATCGACTAGTTTTTCGCAAACTAATATACGAATCAGTAATGTAAGTCACTAATTTTGAATTGCCATCTTCAACACAATCAGGTGGAGGAATATTTTTTCGCTGTAATGCGTCTTTCAATAAACTTTCCAGTGCTTTCTGGCTAGAGTACAGTTCGAAAAGTCCAATCGAGCTCATATAGGTAAGCGGTAAAAGTTGATTTGATTCTGTAGCTTTTAAAATGGCGGGTAGTCGTAAATAAAGTCTTTCAAAAGTGGATATTCCTCCCGCACCAATAGCTAAGTCTGCTTGCGACATTAATTCAGCCATTTTTTTCGTTTGTACATGGCAGGCAAAGTTTTGTTCTATACAAATTAATTTAATTTCTGATAAAGCAGGGTGTTGTTCACCAATAACGACAACAATTTTGAGTTCGTCATGCATTAATTTTTCGTAGCCGACATTCATTAACGCTTCGATCGCTAACAGGGTATTATTGTCACTATCAACTCCGCCAAAATACACTAGTATGTTTTTTACATTACCACAGCGAACTTTCATGTTTTTTCGCTGCTCATGAAATTCTGGTCGAAGGAACGCAAACTTAGGCCCCAAAAATAAACGACAAGCTGAAGGCACTAAATCAATATATCGATCATTCATATCGTTATATAAGTTTTGATCGATCAAAACATCACAGTCATGATGGCGATCAGCTAGATCATCAATCACCAAAATCATCCTAGCTTTCTTCCTAAGAGCTTTCTCCCAACGATAGTCGATGCCATAGTGATCGATGACAATAAAATCCCAAATACCATCTTTCATGGATTCAAATGAATTTATAGCGTCTTGATGCTGACTAACACCAAGCCAGTGTGAATATTGTAAGTCATCAAGACGATCATCGACTGGAGTATTTGTCAGCAGCGAAAAATCATAACCTTTATTGCCGATCATTTTTTGAAAATGCAGCGGCAACTGCCGGCAAAGAAACATAATCTGAAAGCACTCTGACGCTAGGGAGTCAGCGAGTGTCAGACACCTCATAAAGTGCCCGTAGCCAATATTGCTGGAAGCATCAACCCTAAAAGCTATTCGCATCATAATTTCTTAATTCAATCGCTTAAAACTGCTATGACACACAGGGCCTTTAAGCAAAGCCATTACATCTCTACCTTCTTCACACTCTTTAATCAAAGCATAAATGGGTTCGAGCGCCTCAAAATAACCGGCAACAATATTTTCCGTATGCTCCGTACAGGCGTAAACGCTTGTTGTTGCCAAATAGCCTTTAGCTAACATCTCTTGTGTAATAAGCGTTTTATAAGCCAAGGCTTTATCACTATTGAAAGAGTAACCGGCGAAAGCCGGGATGCCACTGGTGGTAATAGATAAACCATACTTATTTGCTAATGCTTTCCAGCGTGTGCTTATATCTCTACCTGTATTGGTGATTTGATCCCAAGATTTTACTCGATTCATTACCTCTAGAGTTTTCAATGCTGCCGTTGGGCCAATGCGTTCAGTCCAAAAAGTACTACTAATAAATGTTGTTTGAGTGGCTTCCATAACCTCTCTTTTGCCAATAACGGCAGTAATAGCATAGCCATTACCCAGAGCTTTTCCAAACATGGCCATATCAGGTTCAACCCCAAAAACCTTATGAAGGCCGCCGTATGATTGTCGAAAGCCAGAGGAGCATTCATCAAAAATCAGCACGATTTTTTTATCTGTTGCTAATTGACGCACCTTGTGCAAAAAATTATCTTCAGGTTCATTATTCCGCATCACTTCCATTTTTATAACACCAATATCATGGGCGTTAACCAAAGCTTCAAGCTCGGAAAAATTATTGTAGTTAAATGGAAACACCGTGCCCTTAAGGTTACGTGGTATGCCTTTGGGTTCTAGCCCTGGCAACAAATGACCATCTAAGTTTTTATCATCACTCAAATTTGCAGAGAGGTACCAATCATGCCAGCCGTGATAACCGCAAATAGCCACCTTATCTTTACCTGATGCGGCCCTTGCGATACGAATAACTACTGCGTTAGCTTCACCACCAGCGCGTGCAAATCGGACCATATCTGCCCAAGGGTGAAGCTCAATAAGTTTTTCTGCCAAATAAACTTCTTCAGGACAATTAAGCGTAGACATATTACCAGCAGATACCGTTTGCATAACCGCTGCATCTACTTCTGGGTGACCATAGCCTAGCGTGTTGGTACCAATACCCATGATAGACATATCGATATATTCTTTACCATCGAGATCCCACACTTTGCAGCCCTTGGCTTTGCTAAAGTAGGCTGGCCAGAGGTCGGGTAAAAACATTTCTGCCCGTTTGGATAGCAACATATTTCCGCCGGGAATAACTTGCTTAGCGCGTTTCCAGAGTTTCTGTCCATTGCCCATTGTGGCTCCTTCGTTACGAATAATTTTTTGATTAGCTACAAACAGGCTTGGCTGACTATACTGTAACTCCAGCACCTGCTCCCAAGTAAAATGAATATCTGGCGCAAAATGGGTGAAAACGTTGGTGATTACTTTAAAGTCAGCTGGCTCGTCCACCGTCCAGCGAAGCGAAGATAAGTTTTCGTCGTTTTGCATACTCGACGTATTGAATTGACCACCTTCACGGACATAGGGCGTTACGTGCTCGTGATCAAACGGTTTATCGGATTCGCACATTGCTAGTTCCAACGCTGCCAACGTTACCACTTCTATATCTAAGCCGTCAGGGTAAGATGGTGGAGTTAAATTACTAAAGTAATCTACCTGCTCCGCGCGAAAACCTCGGACGCACTCATCTACCAATTCAGGGTCAACCAGAGGGCAATCGCCGGTGATGCGAACAACTACATCAGCTTGATGTGCTTTAGCTACGCTTACATATCGCTCAAGCACATCATTTTCACTACCCTGTTCGCAGGCATAACCCAAAGCTCTAACATATTCAATGAGCGTTATATTTTTTGCATCAATTGAGGTGGCTACTACAATTTGGTCCAATTCTTTTGATTGCGACAAGCGAGCCAGAAGCAACCCGATCATTGGGACACTATTAATCGTTTTCATCACTTTATTGGGCAAACGAGTAGATCCCATTCGAGCTTGAACAATAGCGATTGTTTTCATAGATATGGCCAACGTGAAGGATTGACTAAATTAACATCCGAGCAGTGAATATTTTTAGGCACTTTGAGTTTTGAGCTATTACACGCACGAATAATATCTTCAAGTTGATTCACACTATCAACACCTACAATAACTCTATTAATTTCACTAAAGGATAAAACATATTGGAGGCAGGCTTGTAACGGTGTTAAATTGTTTACCTCAAGCCATTTATCCCAATTAGTCCACAGTGCTGCCCACAAATTAAATTTCTGTGGTCTTTTTCTTGCTGGCATTAAAAGCAGACCTTGTAGAAAAATTGATCTAACATGTATTTCTATACTCAGCTCAGATAGACGTTTTAACCAACCTGATTCTACCAAACGATTATCAACTATATTGAGAGGGGCCTGAACAATATCAATTTCATACTGGCTACAAATCTGATCAAGCTCAGAAGGATCATATATTGAAATACCAATTTTTTTGACTTTACCAGAAGCTTTTAATTTTATTAATGCTTTATATAGATTACTTCCGTGTACACCTAACAGTTGCTGCGGCTTATGTAATAGTAGACTGTGTAAACAATCAATATTTAGTCTTTCTAAGGAAGTTGTAACTACGTTGTTCAACCATAACTTCACATCATCACATTCATCGGGTATTGCCGGTAACTTTGATATTACATTCCAGTCAGAAACACCAATACTACCAAGTATTTTTTCACTGTCCCCATATGAAACTGCTGTATCAAGCGTGTTAATATTATTGTTATCAGCCAATTCAATTATTGATTTAGCCTCTTTATATGGAACCTTGCCTTGATGGTTTGAAATTCCATATTTAAGGCCGAACTGCACTGTTCCAATAGCAAGACGTTCAACCATGTCAGACAGTAAACTCATTTTTAAGCACGCTCATTCTGAAACTACCTATACGTCGTTCATCTAACAATACAGACTTCCTGTAAAACCCCTCTACCTGATAGCCCGATTTAAGAAATGCACGTAATGAACCAAAATTCTCATCATAACAGCCTGCATCAATCTTCTCTAAATTAAGGTTATTAAAGCCCCACGACGTAATCGTTTTAATTGTTTCCGTTGCGAGCCCTTTCCCCCAACAATCTTTTTCGCCAATCAATAAACCTAATTCTGCTCGCTGATGGTGGGGATAAGTAATATCAAGCTTAGCATTACCTATATGTTTTCCTGTTTCTCGAAAATAAATACCAAATAAATTATGTGCAGGGCTCGCTGTCATATCAGCGACATAGGATAGACAGTTTTCTTTTGTTTGATGGGTGTGACGAGTTTCGAGATAACGATTCACTTCTGGGTCATTTAACCAATCGACATAATTTTGAGTTACGTCGTCTACACTAAGAGTCCGATAAACTAAACGTTTTGATGAAAGTTCTAACATATAAATTTACTTAGTGAACTAGTGACATAAGATAGCTTTTTATTTGTTAGCATTGGATACATAGGTAGACTTAATACTTCCGCGTAATATTTTTCAGACTCAGGGCAATGTCCCGCTTTAAAACCAAGTTGTTCATAATACGGTTGTCTGTACACCGGAATATAATGTAAGTTCACACCTATACCCGCAGCATGTAGTTCAGTAAATACTTCACGTTGTGACTTGCTAATTTGATCTAATTTCAAACGTATTATATACAAATGAAAAGCTGAGTAACTGTCGGGATGTTGCCACGGTGTTGTTACAGGTAAATTCGACAATAGCTCTTCATATTCAGAGGCAATGGCATGACGCTTGGCAACA
>Ga0114998_10002856_pt1 | contig 12907 bp, 8 predicted proteins | sample ArcticOcean_MG_C_5_FD_87044 | JGI IMG/M metagenome (GOLD analysis project Ga0114998, IMG submission 87044) | Marine microbial communities from western Arctic Ocean - ArcticOcean_MG_CB4_138 | ecosystem: Environmental > Aquatic > Marine > Oceanic | place: Arctic Ocean: Canada Basin | collected...
ATTAATTAATTAATTAATTAATAAAATGAGATCCGGTGAGAAGCGAATCAAAACGAAGACGAAGAAGAACTCCAAAGATGATTTCGATTTGCCGCCGACTTCGTTGAAGCGCTTGAGGAAAGAAATCGAAATCGATGATGATTTATTATCGACGAAGAAGAGGACGAATGATGAAGCAGTTAAAGAGAAGAAGAAGGAGAAGAAGACTAATAATAATAATAATAATAATAATAATAATAATAATAATAATAATAAATCATTCTCAGACAAGAACAAGAATTGGTTAAAGCCAGTTATTAAAGACGATGAAGAGAAGAAGAAGAAGAAGAAGAAGAACGAAAAAGCTTCGGCTCAAGTTCCTGTCGTTCAATCGAGATCATCATCAGACGAGGATGATGATGACGAAGACGAAGACGATTTTGATTCCGAAGAAGAAGAAGAAGAAGAAAACAAAACAAAAAAACTCTTCGAAGAAGAAGAAGAAGAAGACAGCGAGTCCGAAGATGACTTTTCTGAAGATGAGATCGATTTGGATGATGAATTTGGAGGAGAAGAAGAATCTGAAGACGATGATTCTGAGAATGACGACGAAGAAGAAGAATCAGAAGAAGAGTCAGAGGAAGAATCAGAGTCTTCCGATGATGATGATGAAGATGATGATGAAGATGAACTTCCTATCGAGAAGAAATCGCGCAAAATTGATATTGAAAAAGCAAAGCAGAAGAAAGAATCTAGGTTAGAACAATTGCAAGTTAACGTGAGAGAAGAGGAAGTGTATGATCTTCCAGAGAACTCAGAGTCATCGTCTTCGGAGGAGTTTACAGATGATGATTCTGGCTCAGACGACGACGACGACGACGATGACGATGGAGAACCGCGAAAGAAGAAATCTACTACTACTAATAAAAATAATATTCCAGATTTGACTTCGATACAGCAAAGAATTCAAGAAGTTGTGCGAGTTTTAGCGGATTTCAAAAACAGACGAGCGAAAGATCGCTCGAGAAATGATTATCTAGAGCGCTTAACTTCGGATTTAGTGACTTATTACGGGTATAATCATTTCTTAGTTAGATATTTCATCGATACTTTTTCAGTTCCAGAAACGATGGAGCTATTAGAAGCGAATGAAACGCAAAGGCCGGTGACTTTAAGGACGAATACGTTGAAAATCCGCCGGAGAGATTTAGCCGCGCAATTAATCAACCGTGGAGTGAATTTAGATCCAATCGGGAAATGGTCAAAAGTCGGTTTGTTAGTTTACGAATCTAGAGTACCTATTGGAGCGACGCCAGAATATATGGCTGGAATGTACATGCTTCAATCAGCGTCTTCGTTCTTACCATGCATGGCATTAGCACCGGAAGAGGGTGAAAGGGTTTTAGATGTTGCCGCTGCACCAGGAGGTAAAACGACGTATTTAGCAGCACTAATGCGAAATACTGGGATGATTTTCGCGAACGAGTTTCAAAAGAAGCGCTTGAATAGTCTAGTTGCAAACTTACAAAGAATGGGATGCACGAACTCGGTCGTTTGTAATTACGACGGAAGACAACTTCCAAAAGTTATCGGTTACGTCGATAGAGTTTTATTAGACGCTCCATGTTCTGGTACCGGTGTTATTGCAAAAGACTCCTCGGTTAAGATTTCAAAATCTCACGAAGATATTATGAAATGCGCGCATTTACAAAAAGAGTTATTAGTAGCCGCGGTTGATTGCTGCGACGCGAATTCAAAATCAGGTGGATACATCGTCTATTCAACGTGTTCTGTGACCGTTGAAGAGAACGAGCAAGTTGTTGATTATATACTGAAAAAGCGAGACGTAAAAATCGTTTCTACTGGTTTAGAATTCGGTCGAAAAGGTTTCACGAGTTATAGAGGTAAACAATTCCATCCGAGCGTTTCTGAATGCCGAAGGTTTTACCCACACGTACATAACATGGATGGTTTTTTCGTGTGCAAGTTGCAGAAATTAAGTAATCGAACGACATCGTCGTCGTCGTCGGTTATTATTCCAAGTATTACCCTAAACAACAATAACGCGGCGGCTCAAAGGAAAGCTGCGGCAGAGGATGAAATTGATGAAGAAGATGAAGAAGAAGAAGAAGAAGAAGAAGAAGAACCAATCGTAAAGAAAAAATCGAACAAGAAGAAAAAGAGCTGGGTCAAAGCCGCTCTTAGAGAGATGGATGAAGTGTAGTAATTAATAAACTTTAGACGACGACGCTGAACTTTTCGTTCCGTTCCCAAGGCTATGAATAAATATGGGAGCGTTTTATAGTTTTAATTTTGTATATTATCGAACAAATTATAATAATACAAGAATTCAAATCATTCTATTTTTGCCAAACGCGCCTTCGATCTTTTAGCGTGGCGACCATCAACATGCCTTGCCTTTTTTTTCTTCTTTTGAGGCATATTTAATGAACTCTTACCCGCCGTTGTAGTAGATTTTCGTTTCGTTTTATCGAACTTCTTTTTACTGCTCATACTAAATGCAGTGGTAGTCTTTCGTAAGCTTTTGTTGTTGATGCTCTTTTTTTTGGCTTCCTCGGTTTTACGTTTGATTAGTTTTTTATCTCTGATTGATAATAACTTTCGGTTGTCGTCATCGTTGTCGTCATCACTGTCTTCATTATTACCATTACTATTATTATTATTATTATTATTATTCAGCTTCCTACTATCTTTTAACATCTTCGCTTTTTTCAGAAATCCTGGAACGATCGTATCTTCATCGTCATCCTCTTCGTCTTCATCGCCAAGTATATTAGTCAATATTTTCTCAACAACATCACCTCGTTTTCGTTTCTTTTTATCACTCTTTTTTTCATCGTCGTCATCATCAAGATCAAGATCATCGTTATTATTAGTATTATTATTATTATCGTTAGAAGAACGTTTTTTAATAGAAATAAACTCGCCGCGTAATCCGCGATCGCGTCCAGTTTTCGCATCAACTTTCTCAGCCAACGCGACGAGTTTCCCTTTCGCATCGTCTTCGTGTTTATACGTACACTCGCTCCCAAAACGACAATTCCCGCTATTTACCCAATCTAAACAATCACCCTTATATCGATGATATTCTAAATCTATGTTATATTTCCTCTTCAACTCTTTTTCTTCTCTTTCTTTTTGTTCTTTTTCTCTCTTTTCCTCTCGCGATGAGTTCACCCTTTCTTTTGCTTCTCTCTTCGCTATTTTCTTTTCCTTGATAGCTAAAGCGCCTCCAGATTTCTCGAACTTCCTTCTCTGAATTTGCTTAACTTTTTCCCAAGTCTCTCTCGCCTCTATTAAGTTCACGTGTATATCTTCACCGCAATCTTCTTCGTTCCCGTCATCGTTCGTATCGACGCTCCGTTCGAACAACAAAGCTCTATCCACGACGTTCATGAAATGTCCTTTCGAATCGAGTAGGTTCAACATTAACTTATTATTATCACCGTTGTTACTATTATCATCTCTATCATCCGTACTATTACTCTTTAAAAACGCTCGCCTAATCGCGCTTTGTACTTGCTTATAATCTAAACTCCTCTGAAACTCTTTCCTGAACTCGGCTCCTTTTATTAATCGCTGCCTTATTCTTGCGATGAACTGCTCCTTCATCGCTCTCTCGTTCTTCTTCTTCTTCTTCTTCTTCTTCTTCTTCTTTTCGTTTTTCGTCTTCTTTTCATTCTCATCGTCGTCATTAGCAGCAGCGGCGGCGGCAGCAGTAGTAAGATTATCATCATCGTCATCGTCATCATCGGCAGGATTACTACTAGTCTCCTTCTTCTTCTCCTCCTCCTTCTTCTTCTTCTTCTTAGCCGTCATGTTTGGAAACCTTAAAAAAAGGTTTTGTATGTATAGTAATAATTTAACTATATATTCACACACACACACACAAACTTACTCAACTCACTCAATTCGCGCAGTGTATATATATATATATATATATATATCGGATTTTCAACCAAGTTTATGCAGTACTTAAAGCGAAGAAGAGGAAGAAGAAGAATATTAGTTTGTGTTGATTTTTGGAAACCGAAGGAACTTTTGCAGAGAGAGAGAGAATTTATGCGATTTCGTTTTTTTGTTTTTCATCAGCAAAAAAGAAATTACATAAAATATATTTTTAAAAACGCGCGAGAACAACAAAAGTTAACCGAACAGTGTGTGCGTGTGTGCGTTAGAACTCAAATCGAGATCGTTCGTAGTGGAGAGGATTCGATTTCGCCTCGAACGAGAGTGCGTATTTCATGAGTCGACGGTTGGTATAGTCGGTCAAAGTTGTTTTTTAATCAAAAAAAGTGGTCAACGCAATAGTGAAATATACCAATTGTATACAAAATAAATATAATAAAGCGAATAAAGCGAATAAAAATTCAACACAATACATCGAAATCATTAAATAATAAAGAAGTGAGTAAATAAATGAGTCACGCACTGAACGAACTGCGAGAATACGTCCTCAAAGACACTGGCATACAGAACAAATCGAACACAATAGTCAGTTTATACGTCACGCATGAGAACTTGAAGACGACGAAGTTCCTAGAGATCAGGTTCCATTTAACGCAGACTATATATGAAATGAAAGAGAAATTGATGACGCATTGTGGGACGAATTGCAGTGCAATGCGACTGTTTTTGATTTGTGAGGATGATTTAGATCTAGGACGGTTTAGTAGTAATAATGGTCAACGCGCATCGTTAAATAATAATTCGAATCAAAACAGAATCAGTTTAAGCGATGATACGAAAATGCTCGGGTATTACTCGCCGAGAAACGGCATGCGATTACACGTCGTCGATGTAGACCCGAATTCAATGTCCGCGAACGGATGGTTGGAGGATGTCTCGAAGGTCGAGAAGTATGTCATGAGCGACGAGGCGTACGGTAAACGCGAAGGGACGTATAGACGATGGGCGAATAAGAAACGCGAGGAAGATCCGAGTTGGACTTTACAGAAGGAACAAATAAAAATGAGGCAAAACAGCAAATTAGCGCAACGACAACAAAATGGAGAAGGAAAATATGATGACGATGATGATGATTTAAATTTGCAAAAAGAGGAAAAAATGGCCGAATACGAATCCATCTTTAGCGTGAGTAAGATCTCGTTAGATTCGAGGTGCGAAGTCAATCCGGGGGCGAAAAGAGGAGTAGTTTGTTTCATTGGTAAAGTTCAAAACGACCATAACGACGACAAAGATGATAAGAATAATACTAATGAGAATGTAGAGAATAGTGATGAGATGATGAAGAAATTAGAATTAGAATTAGAAGAAGTTAGAATTCGAGAGAAGGATATAATCGATATCCCGACCAAATCGCTGCCGCGGGGATATTGGGTCGGCGTGAAATTTGACGAACCGGTTGGGAAAAATGACGGGAAAACGCCCTGTGGGATGACATTAATTCCTAATTGTCCGCCCATGTTTGGTTCTTTTTTAAGGCCAGATCGAGTTACGTGCGGCGACTTTCCAGAAATTGATGAATTCGCTTCTTCGGATGAGGACGAAATATAATATACAATATATAGTATGGTACCCTAGTACCATTACATAATACATATACAGTGTTAGTATCTAACAAGCCGTGCGAACTTTGAATACAAAAAACATCAACGTTCCGTATAAATAAAGCGATTTTGGATACGTAATCATTGAATCATTCCCTTTATCGTCTTTGAAAGTTTGAAATGATCCTACAGCGAAAGATCCTAAAGCGCTTGATTTTGACTCAACTTCAATTACTTCACGCGCGAGCGAACGCAATTTTCTCAGTTCCGACGCTGTCAAATCATTATTGCTCGAATCACTCATCGTCACCCTCATCGTAGTGGATGATTGCTGTAGTTTGGACGCGGCTTTTGAAATCTTTCGAGCGACGTCAAAAAGCATTTGTTTCCGTCTTCGACTTTTCCAAGTTTCTAAAGCAATTTGAGATGGAGTTTGCTCCAAATTAGCCCACCGTAAGCAACTCAACGCTAACGCGACGTCGTCTTGTTTACTTAAATTCGAAGCCATTGCTTTCAACAAAAACGCAGCCTCTTCCAAATTAGCTCCGCGGAGATTAGATACGCCACTCGTGCTTTTATTATTATTATTAGTTCCAACTAACTTTAAATCATACTCTGTCTTCAAAGAAACCGAGTAATCGACTAAACCGGGTAAAGAAGGCGCAGCGTTTCCTTCCAAGACGTATCCATGTTTCGTAGCCGCATCATGAATAGTTTCTGCGGCGAAGCGTACGGCTTCATCTTTACTCCACCCAGCACGTTTTCCGCGAGTTGAGAATGTAACGGCGAAAATTCCATTATCGTTGATTGCGTGCCTTGAGAAAACGTCATATATTTGTTGCGTTCTTTGCATGACGGCGCCACAGTGATCGAGATAGATAACTTGAAAAGATTCAGACGTTGGGTCTCTGCTAGCTAAAAATGCCTCAATCGTTGAAGAAAAGGCGTTGACCTTCTTAGAACCAGAAGATTCCGTATCGTTACGTAACGCGTGCACGACGGATGTGAACGGATTAGGTATAAATGTAGATGCGACTCTAAATCCTCTTCGCGAAAGCTCTGAAGAAGTCAAACCATCTTTTGCATCTAGCGTGAGTGTTAAACATCTTTCTTGCGAAACGCCTAATTCGAGAACCGAGAGCTGAGCGGCTTCACCAACTGCCGAGTTCGTAATTGCTTTGTCCACGCCAATTAGATTTCTTTCGCCTGGAGCTTCGTATGGGTCAGATTCCCATCGACACAAAAACGTGCCTTTATGTTGCGCGAGCAAATATTCTTGTTCTAAATCTTTCGTTTCTTTTTCCATCTTTTTGCGAATTTTATCCTCATCTCTCGTTAACGCGTTACATACAATTGCTGACAAAAACGCCGTTGCACTTAAAGTGATATCTAAAACGAACAAATATGGCGACGCGTGACGCGACGGTCCGAATCCTAAAGCCAAAGTTTTCAGCGCAAGCGCTATGAAGGCTAAAATCCTGTTAGCCTCTAATACTGAAAGCGCAAAAGAAAATCTAAGCTCTGCGCAATCTCTCAAAAAAAGCTTCAGTTTTGCAAAATCGCGATGTCTGTTCACGTTTGCAACGACGTCTATAGATCTTCTTCGATTTTTTTGTTCTTCTTTATCTTTCGCAGCGAAAGGCGCTAAAGAGTACGGTAGAAATCCAGACATTGCGATCAATCGCTTATTCTCATTGAAACCGATATATGCGAGCACGAGCGCCGGTACAGTTGGCGCAATACAAATCGCGTACACAATCGCATCCGCAAACGCGTCTAGAAATAGCATGAAAACTTTCGTTTTCGATACTCCCCCTCCTACTAAATAAAAATACACCGACGACGACGAAGAAGAAGAAGAAGACAAAAGAGAACTACTCGTACTCATGGCGTCAAAAAATAGTCCAAAATATATGCGCATAATCGCAATCCCTATTCCAACGCACACCGTTCCCAAGAACAAGTACTTCAACTTAGACGCTATGGAAGATTCATAAATCCTTCCCTCTCTGAACATCACCGGAACTTCGTTACTCGAATCTCGCGCGCTCCAGTTATCGATTTGCGTATATAACGCCCGCGTCTTGTTCGCTTTGATCATATTCGTATTCTTATTCGTATTCTCATCCGTATTCATTATTAATTCGTTTTCGTTCATCATCATCGACCGAGTAGCCGTCCGTAAGTTCTCAATAGCTTCGATTTCTATTTTGTTATCATCATCATCATAATCTTCTTTTTCATACGCTCTCAAAATTCTTCCTCTTCTTCTCCAATCATTATCACTGTTACTATTACGACACACGGAACAACGCCTCGTTCCTGCCATGCCTTTTAAACTCCTCTTTGCGATTTTACTCTTATTTATGATCATCTTTTGCCCGTGCTGCCTCGTCTGCGTTAGTTTCATTCCCATGCTGCCGTTCATCATCATCTTCAATCAAAATCAAAATCAAATCTCATACGCGCGGTCACACAAAGACTACGTAGCAGCAGTAGCAGCAGCAGTAGTAGTAGTAGTAGTAAGTAGTACAGTAGTAAGTAAGTACTGAAATGAATATAAACCGCGTGCTGCTGACTTTATGACTTATTTTTGTTATTCCTTCCTAATAATAAAGTTTTCCCCTAATAATTTTCTAATTAATAATACTATTATTACACGAATATGTGTGAATAGTATTACTATGATAGAATACAGAGAGAGAGAGAAGGGAGAAAACGATCGTAATAATGAGAAACATGAAGAAGAAGAAGAAGAAGATGATGATAGCAGTAGCAGTAGCAGTAGCAGTAGTAGTAGTGCGAGAATGTTGATGCGGGAAATAAACGAGCTGAAGAAGGAGTTTAGGGGACATTGGAGTTCACGCGATGTTAAAACAGAACTCGATGACGACGACGACGACGATGATGATGATCGCAGTAGGAGCAGCAGTAGTAGTAGCTGGACGGTAGGAAACGAGGAAGGGAGATATTGGTGGAGAAACGAAGACAGTAGTACTGTTGATGACGATGATAATAATAATAATTCTGTTGTTTCTGCGAATACTGTTAGCAGTACGAAGCAGCAGAATGATGATTGCGAAGGGTTGAGAATTTTGCGTCGATCGACTAATAGTCAACGTCATCGACAACAACAACAACAACAAAATAATAATAATAATAATAGTAATGATGATGATGATGATAATAATAAAGAAAGGAAAGAAATAAGCGTAAGCAGTAAAGAAGAAGTAGAAGAAAAGAAATATTCAAAGACGAGAGGTGAGAGACAAAAGTTAGAAGCGCTCGTTTTGCGCATGCGAGACTTACGAGCGCGAGCGGAAGAGCATATCTCGTCATCTAAATGGAAATAGGCTTTACAGCAGTAGTGGTATGTAGTCGTAGTATAAATAATATCGTATTTTTATGACTTCATCGTTTTAACAAACCGTGACCTTTTTTGTTTCCACGATACAAAGCTCTTTTGAATACTAAACTTATGCGCGGCTTGTTATTCGTTTCGTTTTCTTGACCAAATACGCAATGTTCCCAAGCGTCGTTGCAATCGTTTTCCATCCAAATACAGTCACCGTGATGAACACGAACCCAAATTTGTTCTGCATCTTTAACATTCATTTCGCGAAAAGCGAATCTTCTCGTCTCACCGATTGAAACAATTATCGATTCGCGGGCCCATACAGAGCCCATCTCCGGATCACAATGCCAAGCACACGCAGAAGCTCCGTCTGGATAGAGATTTAACAGAGCGCAATCAAAATAAGCGCCTTTTTCAATAGTATCACATTCAGCGATTGCGTTTACTAAAGCGTCTCTAATCGATTTCACTAAAGGTAACGAATTTATATTCGTCGGCGCCATTATTTTCCCTGAATACGCTAATCCTCCTATACCATCTTCGGCAACGAAACAAGTTTGACGTCGTTCGTCGACTCTTTTTCCATCTCGCGTAACTAGTTTTTCTGCTTTAAACGGCACTTCGCGACGCAAATCTTCTAAAGAAATTCCATCGAGTACATCGGAGATGTTTGGCGTTAAATATCGAAAAGGCATTTTGTTCACATCGTCGTTGTTGTTGTTATTGTTGTTCTTTCTATTATTGCTAACGATCTTTTTCTTCACAGCTCTTAAAGACCAATCGTAAACTATTCTTTCTCCTATCGTCAACGTTTCAAAATCTTCGTCTATAATTTCCGCGAGCGCATCGAACGCCTCTCCTATACTCGAATCATCCCGCTCTTCTTTCGTCATAAGTTGAACAATCGACGCTACGGCTCTAATCGCGTCTACATTATCGCTCGCAGTTTTTCCTTTTATCAACGAAGCGCCTTTTATTAATCGCGCGAGATTCTTTTCAAAATTACTATTCCTATGATAGTTCTTTATATTATCATGACCAGATATCATTTTCGCTATTCGTTTCAATCCATTGACAGAAGCTTTCTTGTTCTTCAGTTTATGTACATCTTGCGTTTGCCAATGATATAATTCCTCTCCATCGAGTACTAACTCTCCATGTTCTGAAGCTGAATTCAAAATCTCTTCAACAGTTTTTGCTTCTTGAATTCTTTCTCCGATTGATATACTTTTGATTACTCTCGATGGAATATCATCATCAACAACATCATCAACAACAACAACAACATCTTCAACAGCAACAGCAACAGCAACAACATCATCTTTTTGTACAAAATCACAATAATTGTTATCTTTATTATTAATAACAGAGCGAAAACATGATACTAATCTACTCTTCTTCTTCTTTGGATTTGAATTCGTTGAGCTACGCGATAAAGATCCGAGACGAACCTTCGTAGCGATCATATTCTTTTTTTTTTAATTTTACAACCGTTTTCCGGCGTGTTTTTTAGTGGGGATGACAAATACTGTGACCGTAAATTAATTTAAATGATTACAACGCGTGTTTTGGTTAATATGGGTACACTATTAACGCGCCTTTAATGATGATGACAAAGCCTTACGTCCTTTTCTTTGAAAAAGATAACTTTTCAGGAACCAATCGAGACTTTGTCTTTTAAAATGCGCTTGCATGTTCAAAGTCGTTACTATGCTCAATCCACAACAAAGGGCGATTAAGTATCCGAATAAGTTCTGAACGTAAAACTCGAAATCATTTTGTAGCCGGCTCTCGTAAGCGATGTTCGGAAAAATCGAATAGTAGTAATCCGGTGAATATCGGCAAACGAATACGGCTATGGGTCCAATCACGGGGTATTTCCATCCAATCATCGGAACCGAAAAATGCGTAGCGGTGCCCGACAATAAACACAATAAAAGTACGCACTCGAGACGAAATTGATTAGTCAGCATATCGTTACAAACCTCAGAAGTCGATATTTTTCTATATACTTTCGATGAAGATTGTTGAGAACACGCTGTTTGAATCGAATATCGCATGTACCGCATCGCCAATCCGTGAAAAAAAGAAGCTAACAAAATCGTTAACGAACCGATAAACCAAAGTCTCTTATATCTATCGAACGAATTTTGCTTGCGTCCACTAAGCATTGCAAATATACTAAAATCCCTCTGGTAATAAAGTCTTATCATGTGAACAGACCATGTCGAGAAAACATACGCAAAACTTGGTATAATCCTCTTTAATATTCCAAATCTCGAAACAATTTCGCGAGGATGTAACGTGACGTACTTAATTGTAAATAATACATGCATCACGCACCAAACACTTAAACCTCGGCTTCGAGATTTATCCAAGACCAACGAACTAATATATCCGCGATAGTGATTAAATGCTTCTAATTCATCGAGCAGTCCATCGCTTATTTCACGTGCCGCGCTTTTATCAGTTCCTTTCGTTAAGGGTGATAGCGGAAGAGCCCATAAAATAGGAAATAGAAAAACACTCACAATTGGTCTGAAAATAAAACAAAACAGCTTCGCTCCTTTACTTTTTAAAATGTAAAGGACAATTCGCTGAAATTCAGTCATATTTTTCGGATCATTTTGATTATTCAAACTAGAAAACCATTGCTTTAGAGTGAGATTATCTTCTTTTCGAACTTCCTGAGACCAGGAAATAACATCGTATTGAATAGCGTGGATCTCGGATAAAATATTCGCACATAAGCTCGAAAATGTCTCATCATTGGACAATTTTTGTACAAATTCAGACAACGAGTGCCCACCGAGCTCGCCATAAAGCATCCCGGTATGATGTAAAGTAAATATTGTCCCAACATCTTTTACCAAACCACATCTCGAACACATTCGGTCTATTCTATTTTTAAAAGTCTTACCGAACAGCGTCTGTTCCAGGAGAAAACTGTGAAACTGCTGCGCATGATTCCTCTCGAAACATAACAAACACGGTCGTGGCGCAGAGTATATCGTCATATTTTTTGCGACTGAGTCGTACTCAAGCTGAAAGAATAAGTTTGATAACGCAAAAGAATCAATCTGATTTTCCAAAACTTCTTTTGAAAACTTACAAATTGATCCGTTTTGCAAGAAATCCTCGCTTTTAACAATCGCAAGGCCAAATTGTCCGTACATGCGCACTGATTTTATGATCATCCTATCTACGATGTTGAAATATTTACCCTCGTCGTCGTCAACTTTTTTTCCCAGCGCTTTATCATAATTCCTCTTCTTCCTTTCCTTCGCTCTCTTTTCATCGATAAACTTCTGTTCTTGATGACGCTCGCATTCGTTCTCGTTGTTTTCATCGAAAAGTCTTAAATAAATATTCTCGCCGACGACCGCGACGTACGCCACGGCCGACGTGTTCGGCCACGAATAAATAAATTCATCTCTAGCGTTCTTTTTTTTCTCCTCAATCGCGGCGCCACTCTCTCGATCTTCCCCACCATAATTCACATCATCATGATTATGTTCATGTTGATGATTATAACTCGAAGTCAAAAGTGCTTCATTGGCGCTATCCCAATAATGCGATTGATAGCTCAACGCCTTGTTCAATATATTGCCATTTAATCCACGGCCCCACGTTTCTAGAGCAGGATTTATTTTATTATCATCTTTCATATTATTATTAATCCGTTTCACTACAACTCTCCGTTTTCTTGAACGAATCGTCTTCAGATCTTCTACTACTGTTGAGTCATCGTCGTCGTTATTATACACGTGGTAGTTTTCATACTTTTGCCATTGGAATATTGCGCTCATGTTTTATTACTATTTATTATTTATTATTTATTATTTTGTACGTTTTTTATCACACCACGTATCCCCTGGACCCTTTATCGGCCCAGTAGAAATCCGGGGGAAAAAAAATAAAAGAAATATATTTTTTTTATTTTTTTTCCCCCGGATTTCTACTGGGCCGATAAAGGGTCCAGGGGATATCTTATTATTTTGATGATAAATCACTTTCGTGATAAATAGTGTAAATTTGATGA
>Ga0114998_10002859_pt1 | contig 12902 bp, 15 predicted proteins | sample ArcticOcean_MG_C_5_FD_87044 | JGI IMG/M metagenome (GOLD analysis project Ga0114998, IMG submission 87044) | Marine microbial communities from western Arctic Ocean - ArcticOcean_MG_CB4_138 | ecosystem: Environmental > Aquatic > Marine > Oceanic | place: Arctic Ocean: Canada Basin | collected...
AACATCGAGCTCGAGCTTCCAGCCTCCGCGGCGCGTTTGCACCACTTGAAGGCTTCGTCCAGATTTTTCTCGAAGCCTTCCCCGTTTTTCAAACAGGCGGCGAGGTTGGACATAGAGGCGCAGTTGTTGAACGTAGACTGGCCTTGGTGTTGCTCGCTCGCTTTCTTGAGCCACGCGTACGCGTCCTTGAAGTTCCCCGCTGCATAGCAGATCTCGCCGAACCCGTGCGTCGTCCCGACGTCCACAGGCGTCGAAGCGTCTTGCTTCTCCGCGTTCAAAAAGGCGGTGCTCACCGCCCTCAGGTTGAGCCGCGTTTTAAGGTCCGTGACGTTGGAGAGAAACACGGACGCGAGCTGCTCGTTGGGATCGAAGGTCGCGAGATCGGAGTGGATGGGGGCGTTGGTGGTAGGTTTCATGCTTGGAGGTGGGGAAAGCGCACGGGGCAAGTGCGCGGGGCAGCGGGGCAGTCGTTGCTTTTCAAAAGCAAAGATGCGCTTTTCCTCGGAAGACCACTAAAAAACCCGGCGTTTCCGTTGCCGCAACGTTTCCGTTGCGCCACTCGACGGGCGCGATGACGCGTATCGAAGCGCGTGCCCCGACAAGCCCCGCGGTGAACTTACGTCAGACCATCGACCAGCTCATCGCGGATGACGAGACGAGCAAGACCGAGAATCAGGTTCTGGTAAGTCCCCCGACGCACAGCTGTGCACGAACCACGATACTCGAGACTTTCGAACGCGCCCGCCCTGACCCTCCTCGCCTCCTCGCCCCCACCCCCACGCAGCGCGCGGAGTTGAACAACGCGCTTGATAAGCTTCGCGCGACGCACACGAGCCTGGATGCGGAGAAGTCGCTCACCGCGGCGCTCACGGCGAAGCTGTCCACGTCTTCCACGACCTTCCGCGCTATCGGCCAGACCTTCAACGCGGTACGGCGGGGCGTGGAGCAGGTCTCTGAGACCATGGCGGATGTGGAATGCCGAGGACACGGCGATACCACGGCTCGCGGTGACGACCAGGGTACTTGCGACCCATCCGTGGAGGAGGTCGCGCGCCACGTAAACGAGTGCGTGCACCGCGACGCGCTCGTTAAGCGCAGGGCGACCGCGCTGCTGGGCAGGGTCAAGTCTCTGGCCGCGACGCACAAACGAACGCGCGACGAACACGAAACGCGGGTTGCGTCCCTCCAAACCAAAATTGCGGCGCGGGAGGAACACATCGTACACCTCACCGACCTCGTCACCGCGAACCGCGGCGTATCGGTGGTGCCCATGGCGTTGGAGGCGTCTTTGGAAATCACAGGAGGAGGAGGAGGAGGAGGAGGAGGCCTCTGCGACTCGAAACAAAAAGGCGAAGAGAAAAAAGAGAACCGCAAAAGAGACTCCCCGCGCGACGCCCCGTGTCCCGCGCTTTTGGATTCCGTCGCCGCGCACAGGGCTGATTTGTTCCTGCAACGGACTCGGGACATGGTCGCAACGCGTACGGCGTGCTACACAGAAGACGCGGCTGCGTGCGATAGGAAGGAACAGGAGTTGAACACGGATCCGACGAACTTCTGGACCTCCAAGTTTTCACGCAAAAAACAAAAACAAAACCCTTTTCCAAATCCAAACGAAACGCAAAAGCGCTTCGCGGACGACGCCGACCTCGCGTGTTTGGTTTTGGAGCGAGACGAAGCGCGCTTGTTGGCGGAGCGCGCGTGCGTCGCCGCGAGTACAAGTGTCGAGAAAACCACTCGGCTGCTTGATGCGAAGAACCGGGAGTACCAGTCAAAGTTGCGGGTTCGGCGAGACGCGAAAGAGGCTGAAAAGGCGGAACGCGAACGCGCCGAAGCGGAAGCGAGCGCTGGCGCTGTTTTAAAAAAGAGTGACGGCGAAGCGACTGGCGACGAGAAGTCGTCTATCGAGACGAACAGAACAGCTGCTGTGTCTCCTGTTCCTGTTCCGTTATTTTCCGAGCAATCCACGGGTCCTGTCGTGACTCAAGAACGACTCAAGGAAAAGCCGAAACCCGTCCCCGCGAGCAAGCCGAGTCCTTCTCCCGCGAAGAAGCCTTCGCCTTTGCGCCTCGCGATGCGCAAAACGGTGAACGTGTTCAAAAAGAACGCCCGCGGGCTTTGGGACTCGAACGAAGAAAACACCCCGGACAACGCCGGCACCGGGCCCAACCAAAGCGACCCGTTCACGAACAACTTCAACAGCAGCTGCGAATCGTAGGGGGTACGGTCTGACGTTGTGTGACTCGGCGATACAGAAAAAATAAGAAACGAAACGATTGAAACGAACACTCGACGACGCGTCCTCTTCCGTTCGTCACTACACACAACTTTGTCTATTCCCTGCTTTTCTACCGGATTTTTTTTAGTCTACATACTTCGCCACCCTGCTTTTCTACCTATTCAGTCTCGCTACTTCGCGTATGTTGTCACGTCACTGCTACTGCTTACTCCCGCTGCCTTGTTCCGCGGTGGCGAGCCCGTCCGTTCTAGCCGCGGTCAGCTCGATCGCCTTGACCGTCGCCGCGGCCCACCGGCTCGCGATGAAGGCGTCGATGAACAGCTGCGTGACGTGCCCCACAATGCACGGAATCGCGATGAGGCCGTGCGCGCCCCACTTTTGTTCGTCCAGGTACGAAATCACGGTCACCGCGACGGGGAGGGTTTTCTGCGAGGTCATTAACAGCACGGCCCTTCGTTCGAATTCCGGGAGCTTCAACACCGGGGTGGTCATGGTCCAGTTCAAACATAGCAGGAGAAGGTGGAACAAAACGCCGGCGCACACGATGATCACGATGCTCGCCGCGCTCGCGCCGACGAGTTGCCCCCGCGATTTTGACACGCTCATCCACACGATAGCCACGAGCGAGGCGTTGTTCAGCAACCCTAGTTCTACTTTGTACTTCGCGGTGAATCGCGGAGCACTGGCCACGTTTTCCCGCACCAGCTTCCCGACCGCCATAGGGATGATGATCGAAATGACCAGTTTCAGCAACAGCGCCGCCGCCGCGTCGACCATGGCGTTACTGTTTTCCGCCTCCCCCGAGTCATTACCACCCGGCGCGGACGTAAGCACCGCGTTTAGGATGAACGGCACGGTGAACACGCCCAAGATGTTGGTGGTCACCGTGAGCATCAACGCTAGGGCGCCGTTGCCCATCGCGCTTGTCACCAGCGTGACCCCCGACGTCAGCGTAGTGGGCACGCACGCGAACAGCGCCAAGCCGTACCGGAACTGCGGCGGCTCGAACGGGATCTGGACGATGGCGAAGCCGAGCATCGGGGTGACTACTAAAATGGTCACGATGCCGTACACCAAGGCTGCTCGTGCGGAGAGCGCATTTTTTATATCCGCAGTCTTCAGCGTCACGCCGCTGATGAAGAAGATCACGACGATACAAATCGTCTGCGTTATCGGGAAATCACCAGCCTTCGGGCTTCCGAGCTCGCGGCCTGGCAGGGGCCACACCAGCGCCAGCGTTATGGCGAACAGGAAACCCAGCACCAGGAAGTTCTTAATGAGCCACAGTTTCCACTGTTGCCAGTGCGACGCGCAACCCGTGGTGGGCGCCATAGCGCACGTCGCAGTGGCGGCGTCGTGGTGCGCCGCGAAATGACAGCCCCTCGAGTTTCGTTCGCCGTGGCCGCAGGATAAAGCTTCGGAAAACGCTTTTTGCGTGCAGTCTGCAGTGCACGAGGTCAGTCAACCCCGGATACCGGAGCACCATTGCAAAGGAGATTTTGAGGAGCTGTTCGACGAATCAGGAGACAGACCGGCCCTTTGCCAAGGTGTTTCCCCCATCGCTCATCATACCCGCACACACCCCAACCATGATTGCCGCAACCTCCTCCTTCGCCGGTGTCCAGATCACCAAGGCCGTCGCCGCCCCCAAGGCCACCGGCCGCGTCGCCCTCGTCGTCCAGGCCAGGCGCACCAAGGCGAGCGCGCCTTCCGGGTCCAAGGGCACCAAGGTAGGAACGAAAAGAACGAATTTCTTGCATCAACACCTTCGACCGATCGCACTGCACGCGTTTCCTCTTCGTGCCCTCGGCTGACTCAACTACATTCCCGTCAACCACCCACAGGTCGCCAAGTTCGGCTCCATCGCACCCCCCGATTTGTACCCCGAGTTCGGTGTTTACCCCGGCGGAGGCGAGTCCCCCATCATCCCGTTTTCAGATGACAAGAACGCGGAGAGGGAGATCATCCACGGCCGGTGGGCCATGCTCGGCGTGACCGGCGCGTGGGCGGCGGAGAACGGCACCGGCATCCCCTGGTTCACCGCGGGCACTCTGTGCACCCCAGATGACTGCACCGCGGTGGCGGACAAGTTCCCCGGCGCGGTGGCGCCCCTCGCCCCCGAAGGCAGTGGGTACCCATCCTTCTGGGCCGTCCTCGCCCTGGAGATCTTCCTGGTGGGCAGCGCCGAGTGCTACCGCACCGGGTTGTTCGAGAACCCGTTCCCCGAGCTGGAACTGAGTGTCACCCCCGGAGGACGGTTCGACCCCCTCGGCTTCGCCGAAGCCGGCGACCTGGAGGAGTTAAAGGTCAAGGAACTGAAGCACTGCCGCCTCTCCATGTTCGCGTGGCTCGGGTGCATCGCGCAAGCGCTCGCCACGCAGGAAGGACCGATCGCGAACTGGCAGGCGCACGTCGCGGACCCGGTGCACGCCAACGTCCTCACGAACGCCGCGTCCGGGTTCGGGTTCTACTAAGCAGTGGGTTTAACGGGAGAGAACGATTGACAGGTGTCGAGTTGTAAAGGAAAGACGACTGTCGAGTGATATTTTAAAGCGCGCGCGCCTTCTTTTTTGTTCTCGTCACAACCTAAACACGGAAGCCGCGCCCAAAACACAAACCCTAACCCTTGACTGGACATCACAAAACAACAATCCACGCCGGTAGTCGTACCACAACAGTAAGGACCTTAGTTGTACTGCATGTACTTCGCCGTGGACGAGAACTTCTGGTACCCCTTGATCACCTTCGCGATGGCGTCGAGGAAATCCTTACGATAAATAAAAGAAAGTGTCAGCCTTGTATATCGCGATGTATGGACAAACAGTCAGGGCAGAGGTAAGACGTCCCTTCTGGTACGAGTATAGGCAAACAGGGAGGCGGGATTTGGAGTTGGGAATCACTTACCTTCTCGTTCACGGTTTTCCGGCGCTGCCGAATCGCGAACATCCCGGCTTCCGTGCACACGGAGTGGATCTCCGCGCCTGTTGCGTTGGGGCAAAGGCGCGACAGGAGCTCGTACCGAATGTCCCGCTCCACGGCCATTGATCTGGTGTGTATTTTGAAAATATGCGTGCGCGATTCCAAGTCGGGTAACCCGAACTCGACTTTTCGATCCAGGCGCCCGGGTCTTAAAAGCGCCGGGTCCAAGGTATCAGGCCTGATAGTTGAAAGAAAAGTGTCAGTCTTGTATGGGCAATCAGTCGGAGGAATGTGGTGAATGGGAAATACTTACCTGTTCGTGGCCATCAAAACTTTGATGTTTCCTCGCGCGTCGAACCCATCCAGCTGGTTCACGATTTCCAACATCGTCCGTTGAACCTCGTTGTCGCCGCCTTGGCCGTCGTCGAAGCGCGCGCCGCCGATGGCGTCGATCTCGTCGAAGAAAATGAGGCACGCTTTTTGTGGAAAAGAAAAGGGTCAGTCGCGAGTCGTGAGTATGGGTGTAACCCTGTATGGGCAAACAGTGCACTTGTCTTGTATGCAATCGGCAAAACAGTCGGCGGGATTTGGGAAAGCCCCAACACGAACCTTTTTTGGAGCGCGCCATTTGGAAGAGCTCCCTGACTAACCGCGCGCCCTCGCCGACGTATTTTTGCACCAGTTCGCTGCCGATGACCCGGATGAAACAAGCGTCTGTTCGGTTCGCCACCGCTCGTGCTAACAGCGTCTTCCCCGTGCCAGGCGGACCGTAGCAAAGCACCCCTTTCGGCGGGTCTATGCCTAGTTGTACGAACTTCTCGGGGTGCAGCAGGGGCAGCTCCACGACTTCTCGCAGTTTCATAATGACCTCCTTCGACCCACCGACGTCCGCGTACGTCACGTCGGGTTTCTCCTCCACGGTCATCATCGTGACCGTCGGGTCGATTTTCGCGGGCAGGGGGATGTGGATGAAGTACTTGGTGCGATCGACACCGACGCGCATGCCCTCCTCGATGTCCGTGGGCGCGACTGTTGTTTGGGTAAAAAAGAAAAGTTTGGAGTATTTAGGAGGTGGGGAAGACGTCAGTAACTAACGGGAGCTGCGCGGGTGTTGCGACGGCGGTGCGGGTGGTACAGGCAAACAGTCGTAGTTCGGTGGGCAAAACGGTCGTAGTTGCCAGGCGAAACAGCGATCCGTCAAAAACCGTACCGTGCTGTCCCAAACCCACCACGAACTTCGCGATCTGCTTTACGTTGATCACGTACTGCGCGTCGTCCGTCCCGGGGTTGATTATTTTCGTACACCGGGCGACTTGCAACGGCTGTTCCTCCTGCATCGCTTGTTTGTCCTGGGTAAGGTCCCACGTGCTCGGTTGCGCCAACCCGGTGTCGCTTTCTTTAATGCCACAAAGGTCGTTGACTTTCTTCGAAATGGAAACCAAATCGAGCTCCAACGCTTTGATGGAATCCGAGTACGGCCCGAGGCCGTACGTCTTGAGAAGCGCGATGTCGTCATCGTCGAGGGGGATGATCTTCTTGTCCTTGTCCTCGGGATCCGGGTCCTCCGCGGGCTTGCCCATCGTAGTACTGCGGTTTGAGGTTTGCAGAGAGTCCAGGATTTGATCGAGGTCAGTCGTTGATTGTGTTTCTCAAGGGCAGAGCAGTCACCTCTCTCCTTCGACCATGTGAGATCTGAAAAGATCGGTTTGGCCCACCAGATCGACCCTCCCGAACGGTCTTTTCATCGGGGCCAGATCTGGGCGGTTCGCTGGGGTGCGGTCGCGGAACCACCCGTGTGGGGTGTTGCGTTGATGTGTATTAAAGGTGTCTGGAAGGTACCCCTGTGGGGTAAGCGGATTCATGGGCCAAGGTCGCACCTGCGCGCGCGCGAACCACCGGGTCACCTCTTTCTTGCCGAGCAAAGATGCGCGTGGATGACGACACCGACACAGGGCAACTTCGAGATGGACCGATCCGACCTTCCGTAGCTTCCGTTACGAGCGAACGCGGATCTACGAGCACCGAGCACGTGCCTGACACGCGGGGCGCGGACGGCAACGGCGGTCCGAGCGGAGGCGCGGTCCGTGTGTGCGCTAGTCAGGGCGTGCCTGACTTTCAAAAGCCCACGGAGGAGAGTAGTGGCTTGGGCATTTGCCGAGGTAAAAAGATGTAAGTCAAGTCGTTCGGCCGCGGAGAAAACGCGTTTTCCCAACTCATTCCGCAACGCACCAGCGATACAACGCTGCAGGCGCGTGGACTCTGATTCCGCATCCTCCAACGCCACAGGCACACCAGGCACACTCGTCTCACGCCCACCCCACCGCAACGCGTAATGCCGGCTCGTCCCAAAAAGACCGCGCGAAGAAGCACTGGAAGCAAAATCCGCAAATCAAGAGGCAGCGTCTCTTTGCAAAGTCACGCCGCCACCGCCAAGGCGCTCAAGGCCAACGTCGGGGCCGTCCCCAAAGCCAGCGGCCTTAAGAAGACCGCGGTTCCGCACAAGCGCGGACCCACAAAACTCACAACCAGGTTTGTGAGTTGGTTTCGCTCGTTCGGTACAGGACTGCTGAGGAAAAAGACAATTGGTTGATGGCTCCGAAGAAGGAGTCTAAATTTAGACAATTTCTAATTCCGAGAGACAAACCCTCCTCCTCATCCCCGTCTCTTCCCCAAAGGCGCTGTTCCATCCAGAGAAACGTCTGCACCACTCTCCTGCACGTCGCTTTTCCGTTTTTTAGACACCTTGCCAACAACCCCACGCGCCTTCGCGGCCTTGGCTTCCTTTTTCTTCGTTTCTCTCGCCGCCGCTTTCACCGCCGCTTTCTTCGCAACCGCCAAAACCTTCGCCTGTTTGTTATCCTCCCCGCGTCGCCGTTTCCCGTCTTGCCTCGACAAAACAATGAACCGGTTGCGACAAAGCTTGTCCGTGCAGTTAAACCCGTGCGTTGCGATTTGCCTGGAAACCTGGGCCCAGCCCACCGAGGTTTCGTTCGCGTCCACCGCGTCTGGCGGTAACCCGACTTGGCGCGTGGTGGTGGCGTGAAACGCGACCGCTTTTTTGTAAAAGAAAAGTGTCAGTATTGTATGGGCAAACAGTCGGCGGGATTTGGGAAATGCAAATACGTACCTTCACGCAGCGCGGTGTCCGCCGCGGCGGTCCAAACGAAAACCGTCCTATCCAGCACGTTCGTCCACCGCTCCCGGCACTGCACGTCAGTCCGCGTCGCGACGTGCGCGGCTATTTTCGACCAAGGCAGGGGGGGGGGCAAGGAATCAACCGTATGGGGGTTGGGTGGGGCAACAACGGCGAGGCTCGGCGCGTTTTGACCGGACGAGCTCGGCAACCGCTCGGGCTCGGGCGACACGAAAGGTCCTTTCTGACGACCATAAACTCTTTGGTGCGCCGCCACGGCGAACCTCAACGCGTCGTCCTCTTCGCACACCCACGCCCCCTTGCGCCGCCCAGGACAAAGCACCTTACCCCAGCGGTGCAAGCACTGCGCGTGCGTGTGCCCGGGTAGTGAAAGCGCCGCTTCCGCCCAGCGGCCTACACCTTTTTTCTGCACGAATTCCTTCAACGCCGCGTCCTCCTCTGGTGTCCATGTCGACCGCACAAGTGTGGGGTTCAGAAACGCCTGGTACCGCCCGGCGCACTGCGTGGCGGACCGCAGCCCTCTTTTTTTATGTTTTTGCGTCGCGGTGTCGGCGTTCGCGTTCGAAACGTTCAGGGCGTCGGCTATTTTTTCCCAGTTGCGCTCGCCGAATTTCTTCGCGCAAACCACGAGGCGGTCGTCTTCGTCGTCTGAAAACGCGCTTTGTTCCAGCCGCGGGTCTCTGCAGTTTTGCCACCGCAACCGGCAGTCCGTGGGGTCCCTTCTTGGCAGGTGGTTCCTACGAACCTCGTGCCAGTCAATCGAGTTCGCGTCTTGAACCACCCCCGCGATTCCGGAACTTTTATCAAGCAAATCCTCAAGCGACGACGTTCCCGCGCCGGCGACTTTGGAGAGTTTTGCGAAGGAAAAGTGTCAGGGCCTTTCGTAATGTGTATGATGTGTATGAGTAATTACGGGCGGACACCCGTCAAAACAGGGAGGCGGGATTTGGGAAATGCGGGGACGTACCTTCGCTTAGGGTCATTTTTTCGCGAGAGAAAATCCGCGCGCGCTGCGTGAAGTGGTGCACGCCCGTCTTCAGTCGGACGTCATCCTCCGTGCTCCACGGTTTCCAGTCTTTGAACGTCACCGGGACCGCGGTTCGTATTTTCACCCACTCCGGCCTCGACGCGTCGCGGTTGGGAGGCGGGCCGTCTTTGTCCGACGCGTTCCGTCGCGACGATTTTTCGTCGCGCACTGTACCGCCGAAAACCTTCGGCCTGAAGTACGTCCCGGGTTTCATACCGGCGAGCTCGTCTTGATACGTGTGGTAGGTTTGGTCAATGCCAGTTCCATGTCCGTTGCCTCCAAACCGGCCTTTCCCGTTTCCAAAAAAACCCGCGCCGTCCCGCGCCGCCGCGCGTCGCAATCGCAGCGCATCGCGCAGCTCGAAAACGCACTCCGAATTAGCAATCAAGTTTCCCTCAACCTCTTCAATAACTTTGCGTACGCTTTTTTGCAGTTGCCAGTTCGCACGCAACGCGTCAGCGACGTCGTCTTCGGTAACACTGTCCCCAGCGAGCGCGCGCTGCAACGGCGGCCGCGCCCAGCTGGGAAGCGCGCCGGCGTTGAATCCGTTTTTTTCGTTCGGAGTTTGTTTTTTTACCGACGAGGTAGATGCCAATGCCAAACCAGGAGTTCCACCTCGTGCTGTTTGGTACGCGCGCAAGGCCCTTGACCCCGAGCCTGGCGCGGGGGCGGGTACGTAGCGATCTTCGTTTCTTCTCGTTGTTACCAAAGTTTTGTGGCTCATGTCCTCAGGCCGCCGTTCCTCCTCCTCCTCGTCTTCGTCGGATGAGAAGTCCTCGTCGTCCTCCTCCTCCCAATGCCTCGCGTTGGCGTCACCACCAACCCCGCCGTTACCCGCCAACACCAGCGCCTCTTCCGCTAACGCGTCGTCGTCCATGTCGTCATCGCGCGTGTTCCCTCCGCGCTGACCCGCGAGGGCGACGCAGTCGTGGATCAAACGCTCGTCCTCCTCATCCGCTTCTTCGTCCTTCAAATTTGGTGTTGTTGTTGTTCGCGCGAAGGGCTCGGCGAAATCGCCTCGCAGCGACGCGAGAACGTCGTCGTCATCCGACCCTCCCTCGGAGTCGTCCCCCGACGAACCCCGCATCCCAACGCGACACGCCGCGACCGAGAAACCGACAACAGGCCAATCTCGGCGCGCGGCCCGGTGTGGCCGGAGAAACAAGGAGACCACGAGGAGACTACTTGTCGCGATTCGCTGCTCAGCCGATTAAAATAACGACGAGGGAAGAGTGCTGCTCTCTTGTTCCTTCTTTTCCTCAAGACAAAGATTGCGCGTCCACGGCGGCACAACACGCGCGGCCGGTTGGTGTGTTTGTCTTTGGAGTGCGCGGCAGGATGCGGGGTGGCGAGCGTCGTGGGGCGATTGCGTCACCTGGGGGGAGGAAGGCGGTCGTGAACAAGACGGTGCCGACCGATCCGGGGCGCGCTCGGAACGCGTTGGCCAGGAAAGCGGACGCGATCCCCTCGGTGCGTCTCCTCGTTTTCCGTGAGGGTCTTTGTGCGGTCGCCGGTGGGCGCGCGCGATGCCCTTTGTCTTCCCTCTCTCTGCGTACCAGTCCGGTCACCCCCCACTCCCGGTTGTTCGCGAAAGCTTGTGACTTCGGTGGGGAGACCGTAGTAACAAAGCGCCACCTGCGACTCGACCGTCCGCCCCACTCGTCTTCGAAGATTCCTTACACTGACTCGAACCCGCCGCCTCTCCTGACGCCGACCCTACCTCTTCCTCCCAGAAGACCAAACACACACCGCCGTGCGGCCGCGGTCACGCCGTTTCCGTGTCCCCCAATTCTTCGTCGCCCCTCATGGAAGTCGTTGGCAGTGATGACGACTCTTTGGACGCGAGCTGCAGCACGCGGAACGCCCGCCCCGGAGGCGCCGCCTCCCCCAGCGCCACGAACAGCGACTTCGAGGTTGTGGATGTGGAAATCGTGGATCTGGCGCACGGCTCCGACGCCGAGCCGGGGGCTGTTTCGAAAAATCTCAAACGCGACCGCGACCTTGGTGGGGACAGGGACAAAAGCGCCTCGCCTAGCACGTCTTCGCGGTCCGTGCGTTTGAAGCAAGACGAAGGTCTTGCCGGCCGCGTCACGCGGACCTCGCGCGGGCAACTACTCGCCGATCGCGACGAGCGCAAAATCGCCATCGCCGCTTCGAGCGACTCGGACGAACAAAGGTCGAACTCGCACTTGTCCGCTGGAGACAGCGGGCGTCGCGGAAACGTGGTGCGTACACCGCCAACGCCGGACCGGACCGTGATGGATTTGGTTGATGACACGAAAGTCGTCACCGGCACCGGCGTCGCGCTGCACGCCCCCACCGAGAGCGAATCAAACGCCACCGCCGCGAACACCGCGGCGGCCATTGAAACCGTGCTTGAGGGGCTGACGGGCGAGGACGGCGCCGCGTCTAGCGCAGGGGATGACGAGGATGAGCACTTGAACATTCCGGAAAGCATGCTCGCGATGCCTCTTTTGCGGCACCAGAAACGGGCGGTGGTTTGGATGCGGAAACGGGAACAGCTCGGGTCATCGCCGAGGGGAGGGCTCCTCGCGGATGACCAAGGCTTGGGCAAGACCTTCAGCGCCATCGCACTCATCGCGGCGAACCCGCCGCCGCCGCGGTGGCGTGCGCGCGGCGACGCCGGTGTTCCTAAAAAACCCGGGGGCGGCACCCTGGTGGTGTGCCCCACCAGCGTGCTGAGGCAGTGGCAGCGGGAGCTGGAGAGCAAGCTCACCGCCGCCGCTAACTTGCGCGTGCTCGTGCACCACGGCGTGGGGCGCACGAAACTGCCATCCGACCTCGCGGAGTACGACGTCGTGCTCACCACGTTCGCGGTGGTTGGCTTGGAGGTGAGTTTGGGCGGGGTGGGGGTTGTTGGGGGGGAGAAGGACGAAGCGGTTGCGCCCGCGGAACGTTTTGGCTCGCCAATCGTGGGTGGATCGAATCCCACCCCACCCGACCCCGGCGGCGCCATCGGCGGCGTGGAGTGGTTCAGAGTGGTTCTGGACGAAGCGCAGAGCGTTAAGAACGCGCGGTCGCAAGTCGCAGCGGCGGTGAGCGCGGTGGAGGCGAAGTGCCGCTGGTGCCTTTCAGGCACGCCGCTGCAGAACAACGTGGATGACTTGTTTTCGTACTTTCGGTTTCTGCGGTACGACCCGTACGACAACGCCAGTGCGTTCCGGACGCTGATCAAGGAACCCATCCGCCTTGATCCGGTCGTGGGGTTCAGACGGCTGCAGCACGTTTTGCGCGCCGTGATGCTGCGGCGCACGAAACAGTCTAAAATCAACGGCGCGCCAATCGTGCGTTTACCCCCGCGAACCGTAGTGCACTCGCGAAGAGTGTTTCTTCCCGACGAACAAACCGCCTACGCAAAACTGCAAGCCGAGTACCGCGCGAAGATGAACGAGTTCGCCCTCGCCGGAACTGTCTCATCAAACTACGTCAACCTGTTGCACATGCTGCTGCGCCTGCGACAGGCGTGTAACCACCCGTCGCTGGTGGGCGGAGTGAGGCCCATGTTGACGGTAGCGCCTGTTGCGTCATCGGTGGAGTTGATGGAT
>Ga0114998_10002864_pt1 | contig 12884 bp, 22 predicted proteins | sample ArcticOcean_MG_C_5_FD_87044 | JGI IMG/M metagenome (GOLD analysis project Ga0114998, IMG submission 87044) | Marine microbial communities from western Arctic Ocean - ArcticOcean_MG_CB4_138 | ecosystem: Environmental > Aquatic > Marine > Oceanic | place: Arctic Ocean: Canada Basin | collected...
AACTTATTAATAAGGAGAGATTAAAATGGCAATATGGGGAAAAACGAGTGGTGCAGAAAGTAGACCTAAAAGTCTACCTATGGATTCTAACTCAAGTTACTCCCGAGAATTTGTAAATGCAAATGCTAAAGGATGGGTATTTCAACCTGGTACAGCTTCAGCTGCAACCGGTAATGATAACGCAAGTGCTGATCCAGAAATTTTAGTAGCAATTAGAAATTTATCGGTAACATTCAAGTCAGGAAATTTATTATCAATTGATTACACAGCAGGGGCTTATGCCGATGCTAGTGACTTTGATTTAATATTAACTTTTGACGAAGCAATGACAGTTACTAGTGCAGCTGCAACAGCAAACAACACTATAACTAATAAAGTATATATCACACTAAGCGAATTAGGTGCGACAGACATGGTACAAGATAATACTGTTAATTGTCAATACAAATCTGGTTCAGGTACAAACACACTAACATTCAGAGGTAGATTAAACACTACTGATGCTGGTTACTTAGGATTTACAGACGGATTTATTCATGTAAATGGTACTGCAACAATGCAATCAGATGATGAAACATTCTCTGGTATTCTATCAGAAACAGATGGCGGACAATCAGACGATAGTATTGTTTTAGATGCTTCTTCTGGTGCTTCAGGTACAATTGCTGGTGCATTAACAGCCTCAACAACAGTTACAGTTGATGGTGTATCAGGAACAATCGCTGTTGGTCAAATAGTAACAGTAAGTGGCGCTGGTTCAACACCTGCTGCTTCAATTACTGCTACCGAAGATGGTGATACAGGAATTAGTACAGACAATACATTAACAATCACAGCAGTTGAGGATCAAACTGAATTTACAGTTTCAGAACCAATTACAGTTGCAGATAATGTTAACTTATTGTTCTCTGCTGACGCTGGTGAAGGTATTGAACAGAACTCTGTATCAATGGAAATAGAAGGTGCTGATGGTGCTACATCTGTGATCGGAACTCAATCAATGAGAACTGGTTTTGGTGTTGATACATTAGACGGAAGAGTTTCTATGTTAGAAGATGGTTCAGGTAAACTTATCAATGAAACTGACGGTGTTGATGGATTTGCAGCAGAAGAATTTACAGTAGATGCTGATGGTTTAATTCTTGCAACTCAATCAGGCAGTGCTTCTGGAAGTGCTACAATACTTAATGGCGTAACTACTGCATAAGAGTAGTATATAAGTCTTATAAATATTTGTATCGGGGATATTATATCCCCTTTACACTTGATCCCTTACGAGATAATTTCAATGTATGGGCTAACATTCCCCGAATACATAAGGGGTTAATTAAATGGAGAAATAAAAAATGGCTGATAAAAAAATCACCGCTTTAACATCTTTAGGAACAGCTACAGCAAGAGAAGATTTACTTCATGTTGTTGATGATCCTTCAGGTACACCAATAAACAAGAAGGTAACAATCGCTGAAATGATGAACGCTTTAGCGGCACCTGTTACTTTAGCTGATGCTTCATCAACTACACTTACTGCAGCTGCTAACGCAGGTAGAGTAAACATGGTTGTTGACTGTTCACAGGCTTCAACTTATGTCTTACCAACACCTTCTGCTGGATTAACTTTCAAGTTTATCTACATTGGTGCTGCTACAGACGCTTCTTCTCACATCTTTAAGACTGCTGGAAACACAATCTTTTTCAAAGGTGCGTTACAACACAACGATAACAATCAAACAGGTCAAACTACTGATACAGTATTTTCTGATGGTGACTCAAACAGCGTAATTACTGTTGCGTTACCTGAAGCATACGAAATCAACATGGTTGGTGTTTCAGCTACTGTGTATGCATTGTCTGGCTTTACTGCTGGCGATACACCAGTTACTATTGCTAACGCATAATAACTGACTGAAGATAACTAAAACACTTGGGAGGGGGTTCGCCCCCTCCTTTACTAAATTAAAATTATGGAGATATAATGTCAACGATTAATAAAGAACAAATTGAAACGAGAAAATCTGAACTAGAAAAGGATTTTCAAGCAGTTAAAGTACAAATAGAAGAAAGTGAAATTAGAATTAAAACTATGAGAAACAATTTGAATGCTTTAGTAGGTGCAATACAACAATGCGATATGTTTTTACAAACAATCGAAACTAAAGATGCACCAATGCCTGAAGATAAGAAGTTTGCTTTAGATATGGCAACATCATAAGGAGAACAAGATTAATGACAAAATTAACAAAAGAAGAATTAAATGGTCTATCAGAAAGAGCAAGAAAAGCTCATGAAGATGCTAACGGTGTTCTATCTGAAGTTTTAACACAAAATCCTAATATACAGATTACTGAAACTGAAGAAGCGCCAAAAAAGAAAAAGGAAGATTACAATGAAAAGCTTTAAACAATTTAATGAAAACGGATATACTAATCAGTTCTCTCATCAATCAGTAGAGAATGGTAGTGTTGGCATTTTTGACATTGCAAATCCAGATTCTTTACAAAAAGTAAATGCTTTTGTTGGTGCTATTGCAGAACAAGAGTACTTACAACCAGACGCTGCTATGCATCAATTAGCAATGAAACTAGGAACAATTGGTCTAACTTATAGATTACCTAAAATTGAAGGTAATAATGGTAAGACAGTAGTAGAAGTTTCACAGTATGGTGGAAGATATGGAAAAACATCTGACAACACTACATCAGGTGAAGGTGATATTGAAAGTGGTGATGGTATTTCTCACAAAAAAGAAGGTGGTTTAAAACTGGAATTCAATTGGGAAAAACAATCAAATAACACATATAAAGTATTTGCAAATTTAGTATAAGTAAGTACATATATATTATATGTACAGATTGGTTTTATTATGAGTGACTTTAAGGAGTTAACCTCCGAGAATATCAATATGTTTGCTATCAAGCATTATGATAATCCTGCGTGTGTTGACGAACAAGAATATTTAGATGATATGAAACGATTTAAATATCTGAAAAGATTATTTAGAAAGTATGATACCACTAAAGAGTTAAAAGCAAGATTGATTATTAATCATATAATAATACTTGCGAATGTATTTGGTGTTGATGCTGCTACTACCTTATTATTTTTTAAGATAGATAGTCTGCACTGGCCTATACTAAAGGCTTTTCTTGTTTTTCTACATTATATGCCAGAGAATGATATGATTAATACACCAATCAATCACAATGTAATGGGACAGTTAGGAAAAATTTAATGGGAAGAGTAATAGACGCCTTAATTGCTTATAGAGTTTTAAAGATATTAGTAACACCTTTTAAAAAAACACAAGCATTCAAAATGGGCATTATTGATGATAAAGGTAAAGTCTTAATTAAATCAAAACAACTTAGTCGGGCATTCCCAAACTCACAAGCACAAGCACAAGCAAGAAAATCATACACATTACTCATTCGTTTTGTATTCAATCTCAAAAGATTATTAAGTAAAATAGGTGTCAGAGGACCAATAGGTTCTGCTGCTGCAGCTGCAATTGCTTTTTTCAGAGAAGAAAATGGTAGTAATGTACAAGTAGAAAAATTAGTATATAAACAACTAAAGAAACATGGATTTGAATTTGAAATCAATGAGAACTATGGTGAACCTCTAAGACACGGATCATATAGAGTTAATAAGGATATATGTAACTTAGAAGGCGATATAGTCATAAATATAAATGAAGAAATAGTATATGAAGGTCATACAGACACTATTATGGGTCATGATGTGTTCAAGTATAGAGATGTTTATTTAACAACGGAGGACTTATATGTCTAAACCAAATACAGCAGACGCCATGAAAAGACATAAAACAGGTAAAGCTGGTTTTACAGACAAAGCACATCTAAAAGCAAAAGGTTTAATACCTAGAGCAGATGGTACAAAGAAGAAAAGTCCTAAATACGAAGATGCCCCAGCAAACGCAACTGGTACTGCTGTCGCAGGAACAGGTGATGATTCATCTACAATAGTAGTTAAAAAGAAAAGGAAAGATGACATGAGAGATAGACTTTTTAGAAGATTTAAAATTAAAGAAACACTTGACAGACTTGTTCCTGATTTAGAATATCCAAAAGACGAAATTACAGAAAGAAAAACACAGTTGAAAGCTATGGCAATAACTTCTTACAATGCTAATGATAAAAGTAATATTCAAGCAAATCCAGTAGAAGATAAAAAGTTAGCACAAGATCCAGATGTTAAGTCTAAAGATGGTACTCAACCTAAAAAATATTACAAGACATTATCTAAAACAGATAAAGATAAAAGAGCGTCACACTTCGCAAAACAAGATTATAAAAAATCAGATGGCGAAAAAGATTACAAACCTGCACCTGGCGATAAGGGTGCTAAAACTAAAACATCTAAGTTTACAAAGAAGTTTAAACAGATGTATGGTGAAGATATGACACTTGATGAAGCAATCAAGGGTCTACAAAACAAAGCAAAGAAAACAGGTATGCCTTATTCTATTCTAAAGAAAGTTTACGATAGAGGTATGGCTGCATGGAAAGGTGGTCATAGACCTGGCACTACTCAACAACAATGGGCATTTGCGAGAGTTAATTCTTTTGTAACTAAGAGTCCTGGTACATGGGGTAAAGCAGATAGTGACCTTGCGAAAAAAGTTAGAGGGTAATAGTGCCAAAATCATTTAAAAGTTTTGTTAAAGAGTATTCAATGGGCTTACAAGTACCTGCTACAAGTTACTTAAAACCTATTGCATCACTAAGTCCGTTAAGAAGAAAAGAAAATGTAAAGAGAGTGAGAGAGAAATGGATAAAGGAACTAAAGAAGAACTAACTTATTATCCCGAGATGACTGCTTGGGGTGATGATGAATCAACAAAGGAGAAAAGTATTATGAATTGGATTAAAGAAAGACTATCAGAGATATCAACATGGTCAGGTGCATCATTAATCGCACTTGGACTTCTAGTTGTATTAGGTGGACCACTTGTTAAAATAGCAGCATATGCCGCTATCATATGGGGTGTTGTATCTATCGTTAGAAAACAAGGATAAATTATAAGGAATCAAAATGGAAATATTAATAACTTTAGCTGTGAAATTTTGGCAATGGTCAATACTAATTGCATTAATCATCATAGGCTTTATTATCAACCTCTTTGATAAGAAAGATGGTCATAATAGAGTTAATTTTAAATATACAGATTTTCCGTTAATGAAACCAATCCCGATTAAAACAAAAGGAAAAGGTTTCTTCAAAATGATTTTAATGTGGTTACTCGGTGTTAGACATTGGGAAATCGCAAAAGATTTTGAATATGAATTAAACGAAAGTAAGTATATTATTCCTGCTGGATTTATATTTGATGGTGCAAGTATACCAAAATTCTTGCATACATTTTTATCACCAGTAGGCGTTCTTTTAATAGGTGGACTTGTACACGATTATGCTTACAAATACGAGACACTACTAAAAAAGAACAAAAAAAATACTATGGGTGTTATTAGTCAAAAGACAGCAGATCAAATTTTTAGAGATATTAATATTGAAATAAATGGTTTCTATTTAATGAACCTTTTAGCATATTGGTCTTTAAGAATAGGTGGTTTCATGGCTTGGAACAAACACCGTAAAGTAAACGCAAAGATCAAGTAATGCTACAATTAAAAATAGCATTGTTAATAATCGTTCTTGCAGGTGCAGGTGGTGGTTATTTGTATGTTAATAAACTACAAAAAGACAATGCTATTTTAAAAACAAATCAAATAAAATTAGAAACTGCTGTAGAAGAAAATAATCAAGTCATTGAACAACAAACAAAAGACTTGAGACAAATAAGAACTACACTTAAAGAAGTTGAACAATTTAATAAAAAATTACAAGCAGATAAAACAAGTTTAAATAATAGACTAGGTAAGCATGATATAGGTAATCTTGCAGAAAACAAACCTGGTCTAGTAGAAAAGATTATAAACAAAGCAAGTAATAGTGCTGCAAGATGTATGGAGATTGCGTCTGGTAGTCCACTAACAGAGGAGGAGTTAAATGGTACGCCAAATAGGGAATGTCCTAGCTTTTGGTCTAATAGCAATACTGTTAAGTAGTTGTGCTTCTAGTGTAAAAGAAATCACTAGTTATAAGATTGAAAAGAAAAGAGAACCTCTGAATCTAGAAATACCTGAGCCATTAGAGTTAGAAGGTGTTGAATGGATTATTATTACTAAAGATAATGCTAAAGAAGTATTTGAAAAGATAAAGAATAATAATAACGGTGACTATGCTTTATTTGCAATGACAGATGAAGGATATGAAAAACTTGCTTTGAATTTTGCTGATATAAGAAATAAATTAGCAGAACAAAGACAGATTATTTTATCATACAAAGAGTATTATGAATCGGAGTAATCATGTCAGATATAGAAAAACTTAAAACAGAAATAGCACTACTTAAAAAAGACGCTAAGACAGGTGAGCTTATTCATTTACGATTAGAAGCAACAATAGAAAAACTTACAGAAATTACTATATCACTAAAGAGTATGTTAGTTCAACAACAAACGAAGTTAGAACGAGCAGAGCAAGTAGACGAAGATATCTTTATTACTTTAGAGTCCCGAAGAAAAGAATGGGATAATGAATTAAAAGAATTACACTCTAGAATAACTACCAATAGTAGAGAACTAAGAGAACATCAAGTAAAATCGGAACAGACTATGTTAAATGAACTTAGGTCTATGAAACATCAATTATCTGAAAGAGTTGGTGTACTAGAAAAGTGGAGATGGCTCATTATCGGAGGGTCGATTCTACTTGGACTTATGATGTCTAATCCTGATAGTATGTTATTTGATTTCTTTAGATAATTGCTTGACTTTATTGGTTGATAGTGTTATAATGTGTTTATATGTCATCTTATATCGATATCAAATATATTAATCTTTTATCCACAAGACTAGAAAAATTCAAAAGAAAATCAGACTATCTTTACAATTTCAGATGTCCACATTGTGGCGATTCTCAAAAATCATCAAACAAAGCTAGAGGTTTTCTTTATCGAAAAAAGACTGATATGTTTTTTAAATGTCACAATTGTGGCATGGGTCAGACACTTGGTAATCTTATCAAACATCTTGATCCTAATATGCATAAAGAGTTTGTATTTGAAAGATTCAAACAAGGTAAAACGCAAGAAGAAAAGCCTGAATTTGATTTTACACCATCTAAAATTTTACAAAAGAAAACTAGATATGATAAGCTATTAAATGAGTTGACATCTTTTGATAGATTAGTAATCACACACCCAGCAAAAAAGTTTGTCTTTGACAGATTTATTCCTAAAGAACATTACGATAAGTTTTATTTCTGTACTAAGTTTTATGAATGGACTAATGAAATTGTTCCTAATAAGTTTCCCTCAATAAGAGACGATCATCCCAGAGTAGTGATACCTTTCTATGATAGAACAGGTAAGTTTTTTGCTTTTCAAGGTCGTGCATTTGGTAAAGAACAACCAAAGTATATTACTATTAAGTTTGATGAAACGAAAGATAAGATTTATGGTCTTGATAGATTAGATTTAAACAAACCTATAATGATTACAGAGGGTCCTATTGATAGTTTATTCTTAGATAATGCTATTGCTCTTGCAGGTGGTGATGGTAACATTAAAATAAATCATACACAATGTACAATGATATTCGATAATGAACCAAGAAATGAACAGATAATAAATCGTATGATAAATGCTGTTGATAAAAAATTTAATTTGGTCGTATGGCCAAAATCGTTGAAACATAAAGATATTAACGACATGATAATTGCAGGAAAAAGTAAACTAGAGGTGCAAACTCTTATAAGTAATAACACATATTGCGGACTAACAGCATTACAACACATTAACAATTGGAAGAAGGTATAAATGGTAACAGAATCAGACTTGTATGTAACTAAGCGTGGAGATAAGGGAAAAGAATCATTAAACATTGATAAAATTCATTCAATGGTTGGATATGCAACAGAGGGTATTACAGGTGTTAGTGCTTCTCATGTAGAAATGAATAGTGGTATACAATTCTTTGATGGTATTAATACAGAGGACATACAACAGATTTTGATTAAGTCTGCTAACGACTTAATAAGTTTAGAAAGTCCTAACTATCAGTATGTCGCAGCTAGATTATTATTATTCTCCCTAAGAAAGAAACTATTTCATAGATTATGGGAACATCCAAAGTTTGTAGATCAAATTAAGACTTGTGTTGATACTGGTGTATATGATAAAGCAATATTAGAAAACTATACTGAAGCAGAAATTGATAGAATGGGTATGTGGATTGACCACGAAAGAGATTATACTTTCACATATGCAGGACTAAGACAAGTTATGGATAAATACTTAGTACAAGATAGAAGTAATGGTGAGATTTTTGAAACACCACAGTTTATGTATATGATGATATCAGCAACATTGTTTGCAGAATATCCTAAAGAAAGTAGATTACAATATGTTAAAAAATACTATGATGCAACTAGTAAATTCAAAATCAACATTCCTACTCCTGTTATGGCGGGTGTTAGAACTCCTCTTAGGCAGTTTGCTTCTTGCGTTCTGGTCGATAGCGATGATACTTTGCCTAGTATCTTTAGTTCCGATATGGCTATTGGTCGCTATGTTGCCCAAAGAGCTGGTATTGGAATCAATGCTGGTAGAATTAGAGGCATCAACTCGAAGATTCGTGGCGGCGAAATACAACATACTGGCGTCATTCCGTTTCTCAAAAAGTTTGAGGCAACAGTTCGTTGCTGTACACAAAACGGAGTTAGAGGGGGATCAGCAACAGTTCACTTCCCAATCTGGCACCAAGAAATAGAAGATATATTAGTTCTTAAAAACAATAAAGGTTCAGAGGATAATAGAGTAAGAAAGTTAGATTATTCTATACAGATATCTAAACTATTTTATGAAAGATATATTAGAGATCAAGAAATTACTTTATTCTCACCACACGAATGTAAAGATTTATATGAAGCATTCGGTATGCCAGAGTTTGATGAGTTATATGAGAAGTATGAAAGAAAAACATCTATCAGTAAAAAGAAGATAAGAGCACAAACTTTAATTAATGATCTATTAAAAGAAAGAGCAGAGACAGGCCGTATCTATATTATGAACATAGATCATTGTAATACTCATTCTAGTTTTAAAGATAAAGTTTATATGTCTAATCTATGTCAAGAGATTACACTACCTACTAAACCTTTAAAACATATTGATGATGAAGAGGGTGAAATTGCTTTATGTATTCTATCTGCTATTAACTTAGGTATATTAAAAGATAAAGAAGAACTAGAAGAACTATGCGATTTATCTGTAAGGTCATTAGAAGAAATTATAGACTATCAGCAGTATCCAGTAGAAGCTGCAAAGAAATCTACTGAAGCAAGAAGAAGTTTGGGTATAGGTTATATTGGTCTTGCTCACTATCTTGCAAAGAATAAAGTTAAGTATTCTGATCCAGAAGCATTAAGTATAGTTGATGAGATTACAGAGGCATTTCAATACTATCTATTGAAGGCAAGTAATAACTTAGCAAAAGAAAGAGGTGCTTGTGACTACTTTAATAAAACTAAATACAGCGATGGAATATTACCTATCGATACATATAAGAAAGATGTAGATACATTAGTAAAAAGAAAAAGTAGTTATGATTGGAATGTTTTACGAAAAGATATTAAAGCTCATGGACTTAGACATTCAACTTTGTCAGCACAGATGCCATCAGAAAGTAGTTCGGTTGTATCAAATGCTACAAACGGTGTTGAACCACCAAGAGACTATCTATCAGTTAAGAAAAGTAAAAAGGGAACTCTTAAACAAATTGTTCCTGATTATAATAGACTAAAGAATTTCTACACATTGCTATGGGATATGCCTAGTAACGAGGGATATATAAATGTTGTTTCTGTTATGCAGAAATACTTTGACCAGGCAATAAGTGGAAACTGGAGTTACAATCCAGAGAACTATAAAGATGGCGAGGTGCCAGTGTCAGTAATGGCAAATGACTTATTAACTACATATAAGTTAGGATGGAAAACTTCTTATTATCAAAATACATATGATGCAAAATCAGATGTAGACGAACCTACTCATTCAGTTGGGTGGCATGATGATATAAAAGAAGAAGAAATATCTAATGATGATGTAAATCAGGAAGAGTGCGAGGCGTGTGCAATATAAATGAGTAAAGTATTTAATACAAAAAAAATAGACTGGATGAAACAACCCATGTTCTTCGGTGAAGAACCAAATGTACAAAGATTCGATCAACAAAAGTATCCTATTTTTGAAAAACTAAATCAACAACAACTAGGTTTCTTTTGGAGACCAGAAGAGGTATCATTACAAAAAGATAGAAATGACTTTCAACAGTTATCAGACGAGCAGAAACATATCTTTACATCTAATCTAAAGTATCAAACTCTATTAGATAGTGTACAAGGTCGTGGACCATGCTTGGCATTCTTACCTTTCTGTAGTTTACCTGAACTAGAATCTATGCTTGTTGCATGGGACTTTAGTGAGACAATACATAGTCGTTCATATACTTACATAATGAAGAATATTTATCCAGACCCAACAGCAGTACTAGATACAATTGTTGAAACACCAGAGATTATGGCAAGAGCTGAAACTGTAACAGAGGCATACGATAAGTTTATTACATATGCTCATCAGTATCACTTGAATGAGAAGGGTACTTTAAGAGAAATGAAAAAACTATTATATCTTACTCTTATTAATGTGAATATACTAGAAGGTATACGATTCTATGTTTCATTTGCTTGTTCATTTGCATTTGGCGAATTAAAGTTAATGGAAGGTAGTGCAAAAATCATATCTCTTATTGCAAGAGATGAGAACTTACACTTAGCAGTATCACAAAACATTATTAATAACTATCGTAGAAACGAAAATGATGAAGAAATGTTAGACATTATAAAAGAATGTGAGCCACTTGTTTATGAAATGTATGATATTGCAGTTCAACAAGAAAAAGACTGGGCAACATATCTGTTTAGAGAAGGTTCTATGATTGGTCTAAATGATAAACTGTTAAATCAGTATGTAGAATTTATGGCAAACAAAAGAATGAAAGCGATAGGATTAAAAGGACCTTATGATGCATCAGCAACAAACAATCCATTACCATGGACTCAACATTGGTTGAATAGTCGTGGGTTGCAAAACGCACCACAAGAAACTGAAATCGAAAGTTATGTTGTGGGTGGCATCAAACAGGATGTAGAAACAGAAACATTTAAAGGATTTAAACTATGACAATAAACCCTAATTTAAAGACTGTATGTGATAATTGTTCTGCTAATTACATAGTAAAACATGATTTACCAGATGATTATTTAGAACAGTTTTGTCCCTTTTGTGGTGAAGAACATGAAGTACATGAAGAAACCATAACTGACATTGATGAAAACTGGAACTAACTGGACATATCAAGGTAATATAGTAGAAGAACTTCCGACTGGTTGTGAGGCATTTGTATATTTAATAACTAATCTAACTAACAATATGATGTATGTTGGTAAGAAGTTAGCAAAATTTAAAACTACAAAGCCTCCACTCAAAGGTAAAAAGAATAAGAGACGAGGCACAAAAGAAAGTGACTGGAAAACTTATTGGGGTTCATCAGATAAGCTTATTACCGAAGTAGAAAAACTAGGAGAAGATAGTTTCTCTAGAGAGATACTATACTATTGTCCTAGTAGAGGTGTTGCTAGTTATCTAGAAGCAAGAGAACAGTTTGAAAGAAAGGTCTTAGAAACAGATGACTACTATAACGGTATTATAAATGTTCGTATTGGTGGCTCAAAAATTTTAAGAGAATCGCTCAAAAAAATATCAAAAAATTAATTTGTCTAAATATGGATAAGTAAAGCTATTTTAGCAATACTTAATCCGAAATTTGATTTGATATCTCAAACTTCACAACACTAAGGCGTGATTATGGCACAGGTAAAAGTACTAGTAATCGCTGCCTCAAAGTGGTGGTATGATAATGTATCTCATAGATACGATCCTTCAAAACACTACTTTAGAGGTATCGATAAAAAAGAACAAAAGTAGAACAAACCACATCATATTTCACGCCCAAGGTGTGTAAAATGTGTTTCATATAGTGAAACAAATCAAATTATTTTCAATACCCCCTCAAAACCCTTGATTTTATTGACTTTTTTATTCCATTTTTTTTGGTTATTTGCTTGCAATATGACCAATTTCATGTATAATGGATACATAATCAATTAAACGAAAGGTTACATTATGAATAAAAACTTATATCAAACAACTTACGAAGAAGATACTTTAAATCTTGATCTTGAAGATAGACAAGTAGAATATACTTTTCAAACGCCTGAAGAAAATGAAAAAGAAAATGCAAGATTGAAAAATCTCGGCGTTAAATTTACTGTTAAAATAGTAGAACACTCTGAAATATCAAAGGGGGAACTATAATGAATAAATTTGACCATGAAAAAGAATACGATACAATGAGTGAATCAGTAAAGAAACTGATTGCTGATACTGAAACAAAAATGTTTGAGTTGATTGAGAACTATAATAATAATGTTGAGTTTGAAAATCTTTCTGAAACATTTGCCTCTGTAGAAACAGATGATTTAAGTAATCTGTTTGCTCAACTGAACGATTTTGTAAACGACTATACAGAATACGGAAGTTATGTCGATTTTGAACTTCCGAAAGATTATACAATTAAATAAAAGGAGACTATATTATGAAAAATCAAAAATATACTATATGTTATAAAAAACATGATACCAGAAGCTGGGATCATGTTGTCGTTAGTACTCACAAAAGT
>Ga0114998_10002866_pt1 | contig 12883 bp, 12 predicted proteins | sample ArcticOcean_MG_C_5_FD_87044 | JGI IMG/M metagenome (GOLD analysis project Ga0114998, IMG submission 87044) | Marine microbial communities from western Arctic Ocean - ArcticOcean_MG_CB4_138 | ecosystem: Environmental > Aquatic > Marine > Oceanic | place: Arctic Ocean: Canada Basin | collected...
CTTGAGTTTGAGATTGTAATTCTTTTATTTTCTGATCGATTAAATACCTCCTTAATGATAAAATAGTTTCATTGACCAATTGACCAACTTGAGTATCCCTGTTTTTTACGAAGATATTTTTCTTCTCCCAGTCATGAAGATAATATTGCTCGCCTTTCATCACCAAATCAGTAACCATTTCATTAAGAATAATGTCATCAGTTTGCATTATTTTTTCAAGATTGAGTTGCCCTTCTTCCACCTGATAAGACTCTATTAATTTATAAAATAAGTTTTTAAATGTAGTATTGGTTAATTCGATTTCATCTTGCTGAAGATCTAAAAAAACTTTTTCATAAACCTTTGCAGAAATGGTTCTAGTCACTTCAATCAACTCACCACTTTCATCAGATCTTATAATGGTTTCATTGAATTCTGCTTCATGACCTCCATAGTGCAACAAAATAGATATAATTTGTTTTTCCAACTCATAAGAATGGTCGACTTTTAAGGAAGTATCAGCTGTTTTTTTAACCAACGATAAGTTTTCATTAGGCACCATGCGTGTTACCCCCTTCTGATTATTCTTTTGTTTTAATTGAGCCAATGCACCAAAAAGGGTATCTTCAGAAACCTCCATGATCTCAGAGCAGCTCTGTATATAAATCTCCTGCTTAATCATGTCAGGGATTTTAGAGATACTTTCGATGATTTCCCTTACCGTCTCTGCCTTACGTATTGGATCAGATATGGCCTCTCCTTGCATCAAAGAAGCTTTAAATTGAATAAAGTCTTTAGATTCTTCCTCAAGGAAGGAAGTGATTTCTTCAGAGGTATGACTCTTTGCAAAACTATCAGGATCTTCACCTTCAGGAAAAGCGCAAACCTTAACGTTCATTCCCTGTTCAAGAATAAGATCAATTCCTCTCAGTGAGGCACGAAGTCCTGCTGCATCGCCGTCAAAAAGAACAACAATATTGGACGTGAGCCTACTTATCATCCTGATTTGATCGGTGGTCAAAGCAGTTCCGGAGGAAGAAACAACATTTAAAACTCCAGATTGATGCATCTGAATCACATCAGTATACCCCTCTACAAGATAACAAACATCTTGTTTTGCAATTGCTTGTTTAGATTCATAGATTCCATAAAGCACCTTACTTTTATAATAAATCTCACTTTCCGGTGAATTAAGGTATTTGGCTTTTTTGTCATTCGTGGTCAGTACTCTCCCTCCAAAACCTTGAATTCGTCCAGACATACTGCGAATCGGAAAAATTATTCTTCCGCGAAACCTATCGATTTGTCTGTTTTCATTGACAATTACCAATCCTGTTTTTTCTAAAAACTCTAATTTATATCCCTCTTTTTGTGCTTCTTTAGCAAGGGCACTATATTCATCAGGTGAATATCCTAAAGCGAATTTTTTTATAGTTTCCTCAGTAAATCCTCTCTCTTTGAAATAGGTCAACGCAATAGATTTACCCAATTCGGTTTCCCGTAAATTTTTCTCGAAAAACGATCCCGCATATTGAGTAACCAAAAACAAACTCTCTTTCGCATCTTGAATCAACTTGGCTTCTTCCGTTTGAACAGTTTCTTCAATCTCAATATTGTATTTTCTCGCTAAAAAACGAATGGCTTCAGGGTAAGTAAAGTGCTCGTGCTCCATAAGGAAAGCAACAACATTTCCCCCTTTACCACTACTGAAATCTTTCCAAATTTGCTTGACAGGAGACACCATAAAACTTGGTGTTCTTTCTTGAGAAAAAGGACTTAATCCTTTAAAATTTGCACCCGCCTTTTTAAGTGTTACAAATTCACCAATAACCTCCTCTAATCGAGCAGTTTCGTATACTTGGTCAATAGTGCTTTTTGAAATCAAAGTTTAAAGTTTAAAAAGATAAAAATAGGATTATAAAAATAGAGAGCAAAAAACCTAGTAAATAAATTATAAAAAGAAGTGTTTTTAAATTTTACGTTCAATTACATAATCGACCATTAACTCAAGGGAATCCCTATAAATATTACTTGGGAAAGTCTTTAATATTTTTATCGCTTCCGAACGGTAATTTTCCATCTTTTGAATTGCAAAATCAAGGCCTCCGGATTCTTTTACCATTTTTATGGCTTTTTTAACGCGAACTTTATCTTTGTTGTGATTCTTGACTGTGTTAATAAGCCATTTTTTATCTGAACCTTTAAGAACGTTAAGCGCATGAATTATCGGAAGGGTCATTTTCTGTTCTTTGATGTCAATTCCTGTGGGTTTCCCGATTTTTTGATCTCCATAGTCAAACAAGTCATCCTTAATCTGGAAAGCCATTCCCAGCAGTTCTCCAAAGTCATGCATTTTGGAAACAAAGTCCTCCTCTGCATCTACAGATTTAGCCCCCATAGCACAACATGCTGCGAGAAGAGTAGCGGTCTTCTGTCTAATTATTTCATAATAAACCTCTTCCGTAATGTCTAGTTTTCTTGCTTTTTCTATCTGCAATAACTCTCCCTGACTCATTTCCCTAACGGCTATAGAAATGATTTTAAGTAAATCAAAATCTTCGTTTTCAATCGACAAAAGCAAGCCTTTAGACAAAAGAAAATCTCCAACTAAAACAGCAATTTTATTTTTCCACAACGCATTTATGGAAAAAAATCCGCGCCGCTGATTGCTATCATCTACCACATCATCATGAACCAAAGTAGCTGTATGAATAAGTTCTATGACAGAAGCCCCACGATAAGAACGCTCGGTGATTTTACCCTTTCCAAGCATTTTTGCAACCAAAAAGACAAACATAGGACGCATTTGTTTTCCTTTTCTATTTACAACAAAATGGGTGATTCTATTTAATAGTGCAACTTTTGAGGACATCGAATTAGAAAACTTTTTTTCAAAAAGCTCCATTTCCACATAGATTGGTCCTTTAATTTTCTCAACAACTTTCATAGGGTAATAAATATACCATTTTAAATGAATTTTCTAAGAACTAAGTCCGTCTGTTTTGTTGGCAAGTTGACCACAGGCTGCGTCGATGTCTTTCCCTCTCGAACGTCTAATCGTTGCAGTAATCCTTACCCTTTCTAATGCTTTTTGATATTTCTCGACCTGAGTTATATCCGCCTGTTTAAAAGTGTCATCCCCTATGGAGTTGTATTCAATAAGATTCACCTTGCAAGGAACGTGCATGCAGAATTCAACCAAAGCATCAATATCTTCCTGCTTGTCATTGATATCATTCCACACAACATATTCATAAGTCACCAAACTATGGGTGGCTTTATACCAATATTTCAGAGAATCGGCTAAATCAATCAAGGAAAATTTTTCAGCAAAAGGCATCAATTGCTCTCGCACCTCTTGACGGGCACTGTGAAGTGAAACTGCCAATCCAAACTTGACATTTTCATCAGCCAGCTTCATTATCATTTTTGGAATTCCAGAAGTCGAAATCGTAATCCGACTGGGAGACATCCCCAACCCATCAGGTTGGGTGATTTTAGCAATTGAACCCATTAAGTTTTTATAATTCATTAAGGGCTCGCCCATCCCCATAAAAACAATATTGCTTAGTGGACGATCAAAATAGTATCGGCTTTGCTTATCCATCACAACTACCTGGTCATAGATTTCGTCTATATTCAGGTTTCGCATCCTTTTGATACTTGCGGTGGCACAAAACTTACAATCTAAACTACATCCTACTTGAGAAGAAACACAAGCTGTAGTTCGAGTTGCCGTTGGAATTAAAACAGACTCAACAATTAGATTATCAAAAAGCTTTACAGCATTTTTGATAGTGCCATCCTTGCTTTTTTGTTGGCGATCTATCGCAATGTTGTTAATAACAAAATGCTCCTCTAAAAGGGATCTGGTTTCAATGGAAAGGTTTGTCATTCCCTCAAAGTTGTGAATACCTTTTTGCCACAACCATTGGTATAACTGATTTCCTCTGAAAGCCTTGTCATTATTTTTGACAAAAAAATCTCTCAGATCCTCTAATGATAGGGCGCGAATATCTTTTTTCCTAACTGTTTCCATTGGTTGTACTTAATCCCGAACAACTCAAAATTGAAAACTGTCAAGGAATGAAATGCTATATAATTAGCATGGCGTCGCCGTATGAGTAAAAGTTATATTTTTTCTTAATGGCTTCGGTGTAAGCTTCTTTTATAAAATCAACATCTGCAAATGCAGAAACCATCATCAATAAAGTAGATTTTGGCGTGTGAAAATTAGAAATCATACAATTTGCAATTGAAAAATCGTGCGGTGGAAAAAGAAACTTATGGGTCCATCCGTCATAAGGATTAAGTGTACCCATTGAGGAAACAGAAGACTCTAATCCTCTCATAACAGTAGTTCCAACTGCACAAATTCTTTTTTTATTTTTAAGAGCACTGTTTACCATATCAGCAGAATCTTGCTTAATAATCAATTCCTCAGAATCCATCTTATGCTTTGAAAGATCCTCAACCTCAACAGGACTGAAGGTTCCAAGTCCAACATGTAGCGTAAGTTCTGCCAAATCAACACCTTTAATTTGAAGTTTTTTAATCAAATGCTTGGAGAAATGAAGACCTGCTGTAGGTGCTGCAACAGCTCCTTCATGCTTGGCGTAAATCGTTTGATATCGTTCTTCATCTTCAGACTCAATAGGTCTGTTAATGTATTTAGGCAAAGGTGTTTGCCCAAGTTGTTTAAGTTTTGATCTAAACTCGCTATAAGATCCGTCATATAGAAACCTTAAGGTTCTTCCACGTGATGTAGTATTGTCTATGACTTCAGCAACCAAGCTATCGTCATTCCCAAAATAAAGTTTATTTCCAATTCTTATTTTTCTGGCCGGATCAACAAGAACGTCCCAAAGTCTTTGTTCTTCGTTTAATTCTCTCAACAAAAAAACCTCTATTCTAGCCCCTGTTTTTTCTTTATTACCAAACAAACGTGCAGGAAAAACTTTTGTGTTGTTTAAAACCATCAAATCTCCTTCATCAAAATAATCAATGACATCCTTAAACGTTTGGTGTTTTATTGTTTTCTCAGCTCTGTTCAAAACCATTAACCTGGATTCGTCTCTTCTGGGCGAAGGTCGTTGAGCAAGTAACATGTTGGGTAATTCGAAATTAAAGTTAGATAGTTTCATGTATTTTTTTTTGCATTGCAAATATACTTCTCCGAAGGGGGGCTTGTCAAGTAAATCGTGTTTTAATATGAAACTAATTCATATCATACTGAAAATCAATGCTTTTAAAGTCCTCCCAAAACCCTGGATAAGATTTTGAAACAACTTCAGAATTGTTAATCACGATTGGAACTTTTACACCCAATGGAGCAAAAGCCATTGCCATTCGGTGGTCGTTATAGGTGTCAATCGAAATATTTTGGTTGATCACTCCAGAAAACCTCAATTCAAGACTGTCATTTGTTATTGAAATCATAGCTCCCAATTTTTCAAGTTCAATCTTAAGGGCTTCTAAACGGTCTGTCTCTTTAATTTTTAGAGTATGAAGTCCTATCAAATTACAATCAACGCCAAGTCCAAAACAACTCACCGCAATTGTTTGCGCAAGGTCAGGAGTATTTCTAAGATCTAAATCTAGCACTTCGGGAAGTGCAAAACTTGGGGTTTTAGAAAGGATTATCGAACCATTGTTAAAAACAGTCGTTACCCCTATTTTTTTATAAATCTGAACCAAATCCGAATCTCCCTGTAAGCTTTCAGAATAATAGCTTTTTAGAGTAATTTCACTTGTGTTCGCAATCGCGACTACTGAATAGAAATAAGAAGCAGAACTCCAATCAGACTCAACAGTCCATTGCTTTAAGGTGATTTTATCCGCGGGACTAATTTTTATTTTATTATGATTAAAAAAGGTTTTAAAACCCAAATTTTCTAAAAGAGTTTGAGTCATTTTAATGTAGGGGATGGAAGTGGTTTCCCCAATCAAGTCAATCTCAAGACCATTTTCTAAGGAGGGAGCGATTAACATCAAGGCCGAGATGTATTGACTACTGATGTTTGCTGGCAAAGATACTTGGCTGACGTCTATTTTTTTGCCAGTGATTTTTAAAGGAGGGAATCCCTTTTTATTAACGTATTCAATTTCTGCTCCCAGAGACCGCAAGGCCTCCACTAATAATTCAACGGGACGGTCTTGCATTCTCGAAGAGCCTGTCAAAACAACTTTAGAATTAGGCTTAACTGAAAAAAAGGCTGTTAAAAAACGCATTGCAGTTCCAGCATGATGAATGTCCACAATAGATTCGTTATTATTCAATGCCTTCTGGGTCACCTGAGTATCATCAGAATTCGACAAATTACTTATTTCTAAATCCGGATACAGTGCTTTTAAGATCAAAAGCCTATTGGATTCACTTTTCGAACCAGTGATCGTTATTGACCCAAAACAGTTCTTAGATTTATGATCGAGTTTAAGGTTCATTTTAGAATAAAAGTTTATTTTAATTTAGGATTATTTTGATGCCTATCATGATCGCGTTCTGACTTAATAATCATTTTTTTGTCAAATGCTTTTTGCAAATCCACTCCAGTTTGATTTGCCAAACACAACACTACAAAGATAACATCGGCGAGTTCCTCTCCTAAGTCTTTGGATCGGTCACTTTCTTTTTCGCTTTGCTCGCCATAGCGTCTGGCAATAATTCGAGCGACTTCTCCCACCTCTTCAGTGAGTTGCGCCATGTTGGTCAATTCATCAAAATACCTGACTCCATGATCTTTGATCCAGTCGTCTACTTTTTTTTGGGCCTTTTGCAATTCCATAATGTGCGAATTTAAAACTTTCAAACTTGGGTTAAAAATTAATTCAATTAAATTATTGAGCGCAATTACTACAACAATGTTTTAAGTTCTTCAAGTTTATTTATAATAAGACAGTGTTCATGAAAGGGTTCATGATGAGAATTAAAGTGGATGGCTTGCATTCCTAAATTGATTGCACCTAAGATGTCAGCTTCAAGACTATCTCCAATCATTAAAGTATTTTGTGGCAGGGTGTTTGTTTTTTTTAAAGCGTGCTCGAAAATAATGGGATTGGGTTTTTTTACTCCAACTTCATCAGCAGTAATGATATGTTTAAAAAAAGGCATGAGCCCGGATCGTTCAATCTTCGGGTGTTGAACCTCTTCAAATCCGTTAGTGATTATGTGCATGTTGTATTTCTTTTGCAAACCGCTCAAAACAATAATGGTTTCGGGAAAAAGATGAGGAAAGGTAGGTAGGTATTCGATGTATTTATCAGAAATTTTATTTATGCTACCCCCTGCTATCTCATATTCAATCGCTTCAAAAGTTTTTTCTAACCGCTTTAACCTTAATTCAATCTGAGTGATTTTATCTTCACGATATAGCTTCCAATAAGCGTGGTTAACGGGGTTGTATTTTTCAAGAAAAACCGATAGTGGAACTTCAATTTTCAACTCATTAAATATTTTCTTGAAAGTAAGTGCCGAGTTTTTTTCGAAATCCCATAAAGTGTGATCTAAATCAAAAAAAAGGTCCGTAATTATTTTATTATTCACCATTAAAACAAAAGTAATTAATAATTTCATCTCACTTGATAAGGCCGTATACTAATCAAATGAAATATTCATAAATGATGATTTTTTTTAAAAACAATTTCGAATTTTCAAATAATACTTTCATCTTTAAAGCTATAATAGCTTTTTTCAGAAATAATCAGATGATCAAAAACGAGAATATCAAAGGTTGCCGCTGCATTAATTAATTTTCTGGTGATACTCTTGTCTTGTTTACTTGGCTGTAAATTTCCCGAAGGATGGTTATGAACCAAAATCATTCCGGTAGCTCTGAGTTCAAGTGCTTTTTTCATTACCAGTCAAACATCGACAACCGTCTGAGATATTCCGCCTTTATTAAGGCATCTTTTATCGACCAATCCATTAGAACGGTTTAAGTATAAAATCCAAAATTCTTCATAGGGCAAACGGGCCAAAATCGGAATCATTATATTGAACACATTTATACTAATGGTGAACTTAACAAGTTCTTTCGAATGCCTTTCAATAATTCTTTCAGAAAGCTATAAGGCTACTTTTATTTTTACGGCCTTTGCTTGTTCTATCCCTTTGTTATCCATGATTTTATTTATGGGTGACTTTTGAGGTTATGAAAGACTGTTCCCATATTGGAAACATCATGCGCTGCATCAATTGGACAGCACTTTCTCCTCGATTACCACTTCCAATTAAAATTGCAAGTAGCTCTACATTAGATAGATAATCTGAACCTTTTTGAATTAATTTCTCTCCAGGTCGATCAGCAGCTCCCCATTGTTTGATCGTAAAATTAGGGGTATATTTCGCCATATTTAATTATGTGAAAATAAATATAGTAATTTTTTAAGATGTATTTCTAAAAAATCGAAAGAGTATTCTTAAGTTTTTCCCAATCAATTCCTCCATAATTACCTGAACTCATCATCAATAAGACGCTCTTGGTGTATTCTAATCCATGAAGTTGTTGCTCTAATTCCTGCGGGTCTGTAAAAACCAATAGATGCTCATCATCAAAAGCAAGCTTGATTTGTTGTTCACTTATTTCAGGGCGATTTTTTATTTTCAAGGCTGCAGGGTCATAAAAAACAATCGCTTGATCTGAAGCACTAAGACTGCCTTGATATTTATTTATAAACGTTTTATCTAAACTACTAAAGGTGTGTAATTCGAAGCAAGTAATAAGTTTAAATTCAGGAAATTGATTTTTAACCGCGTTGGTGGTTGCGCTTACCTTGCTTGGTGCATGTGCAAAATCCTTATACAAGTGACTGGTTTTTCCAGAAACCATTTTCTCAAGACGTTTGGACGCACCCATAAACGAACTAATGGCCTGATAAAAATCGTCCTCATCAACTCCCATCAACTGACAAATCCATTTGGCACCAGCCAAATTGGACAAGTTGTGGTTTCCAAAAATCTCTAGTGGAAGTGGGCCCTCATCCGTTTCCAAATAGGTGGTGCCTTTTTCAATAACAAAATCTGGAGTCTGATAGGCTTCTTTTCTTATGGTATTTGGAGAAGCTGTCGAAAGGCTAGCAAGCGTTGCATCTTCATCATTATAAACCAAAACACCTCCTGGAGTAATCGAATCAATAAAAATCTCAAATTGCTTGTTATAATCTTCATGCGTTGGAAAAACATTGACATGGTCCCAGGCAATACCACTAATTAATGCAATTTGTGGCTTATAAAGATGAAATTTTGGTCTTAGGTCGATGGGAGAAGATAAATATTCATCACCTTCAAGTAAAATAAAATCATTCGTTTCACTCAGGTAAACAGAGTTTTCAAATCCTGATAAGCTAGCACCTATCATATAATCGACTGCGATATCTTGAAAATTTAAAACATGAAGAATCATTGCGGTAATGGTCGTTTTTCCGTGACTCCCAGCAATTACTACCCGTGTTTTTTCTTTAGAAAACGCATAAATAAATTCGGGATAAGAATAAATAAAAACCCCCATTTCTTTGGCCTTAATCAGCTCTGGATTGTCTGCTTTTGCATGCATCCCCAAAATGACAGCCGCTAGATCCGGGGTTATTTTTTCAGGAAACCAGCCCGATTCTTTAGGGCAAATTCCAGCTGCTTCTAAATTGGATTTGGAGGGGTCAAAAATAGCATCGTCGCTCCCCGTGATTTCCTCTCCATTGTTTTTTAATGCAATTGCCAAGCTGTGCATGGCACTGCCTCCTATTGCTATAAAATGAAGTTTTTTCATTTTTATTTTATTTCTTTTTTAAGAAGTAATGCCTGTTTAAACTCAGGTTTAATTTCCAAAGCCTTTTCCAAATAAATCTTACTTTTTTGCATGGCTTTCTGCTTGATTGAGATTTTAGCCAAATTAAAATAGACCCATTCCAAGGCAATATTGTCAATAAAATTATAGTTTTTTAAATAAAACTGAAGTGAAGTAATTCCCAATTCATCGTTAATTTCAAAATCAGCGGTAACTCTCCCTAACTCGTAAGCCAAATCTCTTCTTTCTCGGTTTAGAACAAGTTCTAACTCCTCTTTCAAAATTAATTTTATCGCTTTGGAATAGTTTAATTTTGCCAACACAAGGTCCTCCTCTTTTTCATTTAAATAACCCTTTGCCATTAAACCCTCAACAGGATCAAGCTCATAAAGAAGTGCTGCTTTTTCCTTGGCAAACTCCTTGTCTCCTCCGAGAAAATAGGGGATTTCATAAAAAATTTCAATAGCAGTTCTCAAAAACAAGGGGTTGTTTGGCTGAAGCTCTAATGCTTTCAATAAAGCACTTCTTGTTTTACCCAAATAACTAATAGAATACAACCTAGAAACCTCGAGCGATTTTCTTCCTGCAGCCACAGAAAGTCTAAAGTAGCTGTCTCCTTTTGGAGCATTTAAGACTATTTTTTCATAAAAATCAATGGCCGTATCCCAATCTTTATAATAGAAGGCTAAATCTGCAATTTTTCTTTCTAATTTGCTGGTTGAGTTTTTATTTAAACTGTCTTTTAATTCCTTTAATTTGAGATTATAAACTTTGTCATTTTTAAAATCATATTTAACAAAAGACCTCGATTCTTGTGAGAAAGAAAAAAGAAAGCTTAAAAAAAAAGTCAGGAAAAATGGTTTAAAACTAAGCATTAGGCGTATTCAATATTTTCCAAATTAGATCTTTCAATTGCTCCAATCCAGTTTGCGCTACCCCTGAAATCATACAATGAGGAATGCCTTTGAAATTTTCTGCCATTTCTTTAGCATACTCACTTTTAAGCTCGTCATCAAGTAAATCACATTTAGAAAGTGCAACGATATAGTCTTTATCTACCAGTTCTGGATTAAAAATTTTAAGCTCATTCATTAGAATATTAAAGGTTTTTTTAACATCTAATGAGTCTACAGGAATAAGAAATAGCAAAACCGAGTTTCGCTCAATGTGACGTAAAAAATAGTGTCCAAGTCCCTTCCCATCAGCAGCACCTTCGATAATCCCTGGTATATCCGCCATCACAAAAGACTGAAAATCTCTGTAAGGGACAATTCCTAAGTTCGGCTTTAAAGTGGTGAACTCATAATCTGCAATCTTTGGCTTTGCGCCACTAACTGAAGCCAATAGGGTAGATTTTCCTGCATTCGGAAAACCAACCAAACCAACATCTGCGAGTACTTTAAGTTCAAAGGTTACATCAAGCTCTTTTGCCGGTCTGCCGGGCTGAGCATATCTCGGTGTTTGATTGGTTGGAGATCTAAAATTCCAGTTCCCTAAACCACCCAAACCACCTTCTAAAAGTATGACTTCTTGATCCGCTTCAACGATTTCAAAAAGTATTTCGTTTGTTTTTGAGTCTCGAACAATGGTGCCTAATGGAACATTGATGTAAGCATCAATCCCCTGGGCGCCACTGCTTCGGCTTTTACTTCCATGTCCTCCATGTCCCGCTGTAAAGTGTCTTGAAAACTTAAAGGAATAGAGTGTCCATAAATTGGGATCCGCTTTTACGATCACATGGCCGCCTCTACCTCCATCTCCTCCGTCGGGTCCTCCTTTGGTGATGAATTTTTCACGGTGCAAATGGACAGAGCCTTTGCCTCCGTTTCCAGATTTAACTTTTAACTTAACATAGTCTACAAAATTCCCTTCTGTCATCTGTTTTTATAAAAAACTATCTATTAGTAACGTTAATCTTCCTGTAATTTCGTCTATACTTCCAATACCATTAACACTGTGAAACTTTTCTTGATCTTGGTAAAAATCACGAAGTGGCTCAGTTTTACTGTTATATTCTTCGAAACGATTCCTAATTTTAACCTCATCTTGATCGTCCACTCTGCCGCTGGTTATTCCTCGATTTAATAAGCGTTCAATTAAAACATCATCGGCTGCTTCAAGGGCAACAGTAGCAGTAATTGACATTGATTTTTCTGTAAGAAATTCATCTAAGACAACCGCCTGTTTCGTGGTTCTTGGGAAGCCATCAAAAATAAAACCCTTAGCCTCTGGATTGGATTCGACCGAATCTTTTAACATATCTATGGTGACTTGGTCTGGGACCAAATCTCCTTGATCCATATAAGATTTAGCTAATTTTCCTAAATCAGTTGCATTGGTTATGTGGTGTCTAAATAAATCCCCTGTTGAAATATGAAATAGTTCGTATTTTGATTTCAAAAATTCCGCTTGCGTTCCCTTTCCCGCCCCGGGTTTTCCAAAAAGTACTAGATTAATCATTTAAAAATATTTTACGTAAAGATATCCAAATTGTAATGCTTTCTTCCTTTCCACAAAAGATATGCTTATTTTTGCTTAAAACTATTTAATGGATTTTTTTTCAACTTCAAAAACAATTGGCATATTAGGCGGGGGACAACTGGGTAAAATGTTGCTCTATTCAACCCGTAAATGGGATATAAATACTCATGTATTAGACCCAAGTGATGATGCTCCTGCGAGAATAGCTTGCAATAAATTTATAAAAGGAGATTTGATGGACTACCAAACTGTATATGATTTTGGTAAAAATTTAGATCTAATTACCATAGAAATAGAAAACGTAAACGTCCAAGCCCTGGAGCAACTAGAAAAAGAGGGAGTCAAAGTCTATCCGCAGCCACATGTCTTGAAAACCATTCAAAACAAATGTTTGCAAAAAAGGTTTTACAATCAAAACAAGATACCCACTGCACCCTTTGAAGAATTTAATCGGATCGATGAAGTGAAAGATGCTATCGGAAAAGGGAAGCTGTCTTTCCCATTTGTATGGAAATCTGCTTCGATGGGATATGATGGTTATGGCGTAAAGATTGTTCGATCTAATAAAGAATTAGAAACACTACTTGAAGGGGCTTGCTTAATCGAAGAAATGGTCAGTTTTACCCACGAACTTGCCGTTATTA
>Ga0114998_10002870_pt1 | contig 12875 bp, 10 predicted proteins | sample ArcticOcean_MG_C_5_FD_87044 | JGI IMG/M metagenome (GOLD analysis project Ga0114998, IMG submission 87044) | Marine microbial communities from western Arctic Ocean - ArcticOcean_MG_CB4_138 | ecosystem: Environmental > Aquatic > Marine > Oceanic | place: Arctic Ocean: Canada Basin | collected...
ATAATAATCATTAGTTATTGCGTAATCACATCTTGCTAGTCGCTGAATCCCGATATCTTTTAAATATTTTTTTTCAAATGCATAAAGCTTATCCCAGTTAACGCCTTCTTTAAGGTTCTTTCCATCCCAATTTTCTACTAACCTAATTTCGGCAGAATCTAAAAGAGTAAAATTATTTTCAAATCCAAATAACTTAAAAGATTTTTTTATCTCTGACCTCTCTATCGAAAAGCAATTAAGACGATCCGCAACGATAAAATGAACCTTGAATCCTTTATTCTTATAATAAGCTCCAATTTTTAATTGTGTAGCAAGATTTTGCTCCGAAACAATTAAGCATATTTTTTTCATTTATAAATACCAATAAATTAATAAGTAGGAATTCACTTTTGTACCAATGAAATCGTTGCATTATTTACTTTATAGATTAAGTCACATCCGTCTAGAGTTGAAAGTCTGTGGGCCACTATAATAACAGTAATACTTCGGTCAATTGAATACACTGACTCCATAACTTGCTTTTCAGTATCACTGTCTAAAGCGCTTGTTGCTTCATCAAAAATTATTACAGAAGATTTTTTATATAAGGCTCGGGCAATAGCTAATCGTTGTCTTTGACCGCCAGATATACGAACTCCACGTTCCCCAATTTTGGTACTATAACCACTTTCCATTTCATCTATAGCATTTGATATCTGTGCATCTCTTGCACAATTTATTACTAACTCATCATCAATATCATCTTCACTAACACCAAATGCAATATTTTCTCTTACAGATGCATCTGAGAGGAAAATAGACTGGGGAACATGAGAGATCATTTCGTGCCATGCCCTGCAATTATTATTGTCAATTGGGCTTCCATCAACCTCGACCATCCCTTCCTGAGGCTTAATAAGGCACATAATTAGATCTAGGGCTGTGCTCTTACCCCCTCCAGTTTGTCCAATAATCCCAATTCTAGATCCTTTTAAAACTTCTAAAGATGTATTTCTAAGTATCCACGGCGTATCTGCTGAAAACCTAAACCCAATTTCTTTAAGTTTTATACTTTTTTTAAAATTAATAGAGTCATACACTGCGTCTTTAAAATAGATATTAGTAGGATCTTGGGCGAATCTTTTAACAGCATCTGAAATACTTGATTTATTACCTAATATACTTGTCCATGCTGAATATATTTGCTGCAATAATGGCAACAATTTTTGAGCTCCAAGTGCTAAAGCTCCAATAATTGGAATTACCTCAATCATTTTAGAGCCGCTGCTCAAAGACAAAAAGGCAAGAAAAGATATAATTATTATTCCAAAAGTTTCAAGTACAAATCTTGGGGTACCGCTTAATATTTGCATATTAGCATTAGCATTTTGCATCTTATATGAAGATTCTTCGAATATTGAAATAAAATACTTATGTGAGCCATTCAAAATAATGTCTCTAATACCCCCTAGACTCTCACTTAAAATCTTCATCGATCTCACGCTTTCTCTAGATAATGTAAGACTATTATCGCGAATATTTCTTTTAAATGTTCTTATAATTAGTAAATAAATGACAATAAAAAATATTACAGTAACTAAAGTTACAAAATAATCTATGTATAGTAATGTAATAAATATTGATACGGACATCATAAATGAGCTTATTATCACTAGAGATGGCTGCAGTAAATATGGGATTAATTCTTGAGCTTTGGCAACAGCCACAATCAACTCACTTGAATGAGAAGAAGTATGTTCTTTGTATTCCATTGTCAGTATGGAAGAAAAAACTTTAACGCCAAATTCAACACCTAAAAGGTGAGATACTTTTATTTGAAAGTAGAGAAGTATAACTCTAAGGGATCCTGCAATAAAAATACAAGAAATAAAAGCTATAGTTATGTAAAGTTGAATTGATTTTTTGTCTAATAATTCTATGTTAATTGGAAGTATTTCAATTACAAAGCCAAGAGAGTAAAGCTTTTCCGGTGCTGTTAAAATTCCTATAAAAGGTATAAGTGCGCCAAGACTTAATACCTCAAAAAGTGAAGTAAGCATCATTAGAAAAATTAGTCCAGCTAACTGTACCCTCCTACCCTTTGACACATGGTGCCATGTTTTTTTGTACACCTCAGGTATAGTAAGATCCAATCTAATCCTTTATTCTATAATACATAAGAAAGTAACTTTAAGGATTCTACTATTTATAAATAATTGCGTACAGCTTTTTTAAGTAAGCTATTTATACTCTTATGACTTTGAAGCAACAATCGACATCGAGTTACCCCAAAATGCATGCTTATAAAATTTTTTAGATAGCAAATTGAACAAAAATAAGATTAAATCCTTTGGCATGTTTCTGTAAGGTGTTTTCCAATAGGGCATTTCAACGAAATCGATCTTAAAATTAAAATTTGTCAAAGCATTACAAAATGATATTTTTCCTGGAATAAAAAAATTTTTACTAGGGCTTAGGAAAGGTAAATCAAGCTTAAGTCTATATATTAATGAATCCGAATTTGGTACAGCAAGAAATATAATAATTCCACCTTTTTTTAAAGCTTTATATGATGACTTAATCATTCTAAAAGGCTCATCAACATGCTGTATTGTTCCCCTAAAAACAATAACATCAAAAAAATTGGTCTCAGAGAAAATATTTTTATCAAAATCTATCCCATTTTTTTTTGCCTCACGAATAGCTTTTTTATTAATTTCCATACCATATTTCTTGCCTTGCCAATTAATAGTTTTTAAAAATTCTCCGGTTGAGCATCCAACATCACAAATTGTACCTTTTGATTTAAATTTTTTAATTAAATCTCCATCAATAAGAAATTGTACCTGCCTTTTTTTATCATTTCCAAAGCGGTTTTCAAAGTAACTATCATCGTATCTTTTTACAATAGATGGATGATATTTTGACGAATATTTCATATTTATTTTTTTGTTATGATGAGATTTTCAGTCACTAAGTGATTAAATTAATAATTATAATAATCAATGAAATCAATGTAAAATAACTATACCATTTTAGAGGGCACAATAATGAGAATATTATTATGTGACTTAACTCACGATACTATTGCATTAGCAAATGAAGTGTTTCCATTGAATATCGGTTTTGTTGGTTCTTATATTTTAAAGAATCACGGTGATGAGGTAAATATAGAGCTTTGTAAGTTTATTCCCGAAGCAGAAGATTTAATTGATAACAATTTTTTTGATGTAATTGCTTTTTCTAATTACCCATGGAACCTTGAAGCTGGACTTGAATTATCTAGAATAGCAGTTAAAAAAAATCCTGATTCTATAATTATTTTTGGCGGCCCAAATTTTCCTTACAACGAGAAAGAACAAGTTCGATTTTTACAAAGAAATTTTGAAATTGATGCTTATATCTTTCAAGCTGGAGAAATAGCATTTAGTTCTGTAATTGGATTGCTGCTAAAAAAAAGAGTTAATGCTAGGAGGGATATTTTCAGAACAAAAGTTCTTCAAGGTGTTGTGTCGCTGGATAAAAAAGGAGGTCGTCTTTATGGGGGAGCATTTGATGAGTCTAAAAATCTTGATTCAATCCCATCACCATATTTAAACGGATTATTAGATAAGTTTTTTTTAGATAGACGTTTAAGCCCAATGATTCAAACTAATAGGGGCTGTCCCTTCAGCTGTACCTTTTGTGCTGATGGACATAGCTCCCAAAATAAAATTAAAAGTTTTTCGTTGGAACGAGTCAAGGCTGAACTTTTATATATATCTGAAAGAATTGATTCAAAGCTGCAAAAAACACTATTTATCTCAGATTTAAATTTTGGTATGTTTGCCCGTGATTTAGAAATTGCAGACTTAATTGCAGATATCTCTTTAGAAAAAGGTTACCCAAAGTATATTGATGCAACAACTGGAAAAAATTCAAAAAATAGAATAATAAAAGCTGTAGAGCGACTATCTGGATCATTGCAGATGACTATGGCTATGCAATCAACCGATCAAGAAGTTCTTAAGAATATAAAAAGAGACAATATAAGATTGGAAGACTACACGGCCATAATGCCATCTCTAAAAGCGGCTAATCTTGCTACATACGGAGAAATCATTCTTGGGTTACCAGGTGAAACATTATTGAGTCATTTAGCAACGATAAATGATCTTCTAAAAATGAAGGTAGATAATGTTGTTGCTCACAGCCTGATGATGTTGAATGGAGCAGAGTTAAACACTGATTTCAATCGCAGATTATATAAATATAAAACAAAGTTTAGAGTTCTTGCAAGGGACTTTTCTAAAATAAAAGATAAGTATGTTTTAGAGAGCGAGGAAGTTGCAGTTAGCACCAGAGACCTTGCATTTGATGAATACGTATATGGTAGAAAAGTTGCTTTTCTTTTAAGCCTTCTTAATAATCCAGGTCTAAGTGCAATAATTAATGTCGCCTCTGAAGCAGGTCTTGAACCAATAGACCTAATTCAGTTCATTTTATCCAACAATAATAATGGACCGCAATATAAATTATGCAACAAAAAAATACAGGAATTTGAAGTTGATACAAGAAAAGAATTATGGGATTCTGAGGATGAAATGCAAGCTTACTATCAAAAAGAAGATAATTTCAAAAAGTTAACTGACGGTGAAGAAGGTAAAAATCTTATTCAAAGTCACGTTACAGAATGGATATCTTATGGTTTACATGATTTAATTGCAGTTATTGCTGATTGGTTTGATTTAAAAGGCTTTCAAAGAAATAATATTGTTATTGATGCTTTAAAATTTGCAAAAGCAAAGACAACAGCAGTATTTTCAGAAAACAGAAGGAGCAAAGTAATAGATATTTACTTGCAATACGATTTACCATCCTGGCTATTAAAGCCTCATGAAAAATTATCTAACTATAAATTTAATAAACCTACACTTTCAAGATTTGAGATTCATGACGATCAATATGATGAATTAGAGAGACAATTAATTATTTTTGGTAAAACTCCTCAAGGAATGTCCAAAGCATATATAAGAATTGGACCACACACATTATGGCGAAGATGCAAAATATTAAATAATAGTACTAAGCGGCCAGATAACAAAAAAAATATGAGGCCTTCCTCAAAAACATCTTCATCATCAGCAAGCTATTAAATTTTTACTTTTTATATTTTTACCAAATCATTCTGATAGAAAATTGATATTGCTTCATTAATTACAGTAAGGCTTAAGTTAGATTTTTCAGCAATATCAAAATTTGAATTCTTACCATCAGCAAGATGCATCAACCAATTGAATGCTTCTAAATGTTCGTTATTAATGTTCATATTTTTATTAAAATCAAAGCTACGTTTTAAAAGCCTTTTTTTTATATCATGCCCAAAATGATTAAGAGAGCCGCCAGTACTTGGATATAAGTTACGCCTACCTAATTGAAACTCACAATACTTATCTAATCTTTCTGGATAGCAAAAACTCTCAATATTTTCAATCCATTTCTTATGAATATCTATGGAGTAATTAATATCTTTAATCGAAATAAAATTTAGATTATCAGCTGACGTATGATACTCGAGATACTCATGGTATTTAGATTTATGGATTGATGGGGTAACAATTCTAAATCCAGGAGTTGAATATTGTCTCTCATCACTCCCGTTTGGTGTGAATGGGTAAGTAATATAATCGCCATCTGTTATTTCATTTAAAGCCTGATGAGCAGCTCTATTTATCCAATGCTCCTTGTTAAACCCCTCTTTAATAGAAGGTTTATCTGGTCCAGCAACGCAACTCAGTATCATCCCCCCCACTATATTTGAAACATTAGCTTGCGAAAGAAATGCAATAGCTCCTATTGTTTCAGGTAATATAACAAGCCTATAAGAATATTTAGTTTTAATTGATTGAAGATACCTAAATAGAAACGCTGCTGCAACAAAACCACTAAGGTTATCATTTGCTAAATTAGGATGGCAACAATAACTCGAAATAAGAATTTCATCGTCAAGAGTTCCTTTTTTATAACATTCTAGCCAATTTAAGACTCCTTCATCATTAAAGGACGATTTAATTTTAACCTCAAAGGGACCTGTAAAATCTTTAGTATTGAGTAATTCATGCTCACAACAAAAAGCCCAGTTTTTTTTATAAAAAGAGGTTCTGTATGGAATCCATTTAGGATGCTCTGGAAGAGTATGGAGATGTTCGAGTAACTCTTCCTTGCTTACTTTTTTGTCAACTGGCTCTGAATAAGCCATTAAGTGAAGATTATTGTTTTTGATATCAATTATTTTTTTTCCATACTTATTTTTTACGTAAGCCTCTTCAATATTCCATTCACAAGGAACTTGCCAATCATAAATTTTTGACCCCGAAGAGATTGATTTTATTTTACTGTCAGGCAATATTTTATTTTGAACATATTTGAGTGTATTTCTTACCTCCAATCCCATTAAGTTTCTATTTATTGAAAATAAATACTTTATAGCCTCTTCAATTTCTTCTTTAAGCATTGTTTGTATGATTTATTGTATGGTAACCATTTTTTTGTAGTAATATTTTTTGCTTGGTATTATTTAAATCATTAAGCACCATTTCTTTGCACATTTGTTGAAGGCTAATCTCGGGGGCCCAATTAAGCTTTGCTTTAGCTTTTGCTGGATTACCTAGTAAGGACTCAACTTCAGTGGGTCTAAAGTACTTTGGATCAACCTTAATTACAACATCTCCAATCTTTAAAGCAGGAGCTTTGTCTCCTTGAATTTTACATACTTTCGCTATCTGGTTTAATCCTTCTCCCTCAAATTTCAGTATTACACCAAGCTCGGCGGCTGCTAGAATAATAAACTCTCGGACTGAGTGTTGAATGCCAGTAGCAATTACAAAATCCTCTGGCTTATCTTGCTGAAGCATTAACCATTGCATGCGAACAAAATCTTTTGCATGACCCCAGTCGCGCAATGCATCCAAGTTACCCAAATATAAACAACTATCCAAGCCATGAGCAATATTTACCAAACCTCTAGTAATTTTCCTAGTAACAAAGGTTTCACCTCGCCGTGGACTTTCGTGATTAAATAAGATCCCGTTACATGCAAAAATATTGTAGGCTTCACGATAGTTTACTGTAATCCAATATGCATATAGCTTTGCTACCCCGTAAGGACTGCGGGGGTAAAATTGCGTTTTTTCGTCTTGAGGACTTTCACTAACAAGCCCGTAAAGCTCTGAGGTCGAAGCTTGATAATATTTTGTCTTTTTTTCTAACTTGAGTATGCGTATTGCCTCAAGTATTCTTAAGCATCCAATTCCGTCTACATTAGCAGTATATTCTGGGCTATCGAAACTTACAGCTACATGACTCTGGGCTCCAAGGTTATAAATCTCATCAGGCTGTGTTTCTTGAATGATACGAATTAGATTACTAGAGTCAGTTAGATCGCCATAGTGTAACTTCAACCTAGCATTTTCAATATGTACATCCTCATAAATATGATCAATTCTATGAGTATTAAAAGAGCTAGCTCTTCTTTTAATACCGTGAACGATATAACCTTTATTAAGTAAAAATTCGGCCAAATATGAGCCGTCTTGGCCAGTAATGCCTGTAATTAAAGCAACTTTAGATGTCATAAAAAATACCCTTTAAAACTTAAAAAAAAACTATTTTCCTCAAATTTCAACCTAAAAATGGTTTAATGAGATTATAACAGCTAGAACAGCTAGAACAGCTAAAGCCCTGAGTCCATCAATATTTGGGCGATACATAGACTATGGTCGTATTATGAAAAAAATTTTGCTTGATATATATCACCTTTATTATCGTGTTTTAACATTCAATTACTATCCATATAACTATTTTTTTTATCAAAAACATCAATAATTGCAAACTTAAGTTTTTTTAAATAAGTATTAAAATCATCCGGCGATATGTCAGGGTGTGTCGGTAAATTCAAAATATTTTGTGAAACATAATATGAATCACCAAAAAATGTTCTATCAATTTCTTTTATCAGAGAATGGTATAAAGCGGTGGGAATAATACCTTGCTTAATCAAGCTGAAGTACAATTCTTCTCTTTTATTATTCGATACAATAATTGGACAATTTAAGGGGAATTCACCTTTTTTAACATCCTCATAAAGCAACTCAATTTCATCAAAATTAATTACCCAGCTGGCAACTGTCTTATAATTTTTTAATTTTGAGTTAGTCACATCGTCAATACTAGTGTTTGTAAACTCTTCCAAAGACTTTTTATTTATTGAAGAATTTTTTGGGACATGATAAGTATCGTTATTAAAAAGATCGTTGTGGCAAAGAAAAAACCCCCCATCTTTAGTTGCAATATTTTTATGGATAGAATAAACAGAAAAATCGCCAAAATATCCCAAAATATTATTTTTGTTGCTATGCCTTGGTGGTAAGTGAGCACAATCCTCGATTACTTTAACATTATATTTTTTGCAGAGCTTTACAAGGCTTTTTAAATCTGCCTGGCAAAAACCAAAGTAATGAATTAATAAAATAAGATGGTATTTTCCTGTTTTCAATAACTCTTCAATATTTTCTAAAGAAGGTTCAAGCTTTTTGTCAACTCTATAAAAGTCATAATCAATTCCAGATTGCTTTATTGGATCAAAAACTCCTGAACCTTCAACCTTAGAAAAGCCAATGTAAGAGGGCAATAAAATACCTTTAGCGCCTACTTTCATATTCATCTTTATGATTTCGTAAATACCGGCTCTTGCAGAATTAGTAAAATATCTCTTTTTCTTAAAAGATAAAAGTTTTTTTGCTTCTTTTTCTATAAAAGCCATTTGTTTTCCTTACTTCTCTTTTAATTTTATATTCTGAAGCTTAAAAGCCTCGTAAGTTTTTTTTAATCCAACAATAAGATCAGTCTTTGGAGCCCATCCAAGAGCCTGAAGCTTATTGCTCCTCATTAATTTCTTTGGTGCACCATCTGGCCTTGTATCATCAAATAAGATTTGCCCCTCGTAACCAACAATTTGGCTAATTTCATGTGCTAATTCCGCAATTGTTATATCAGATCCATAGCCTATATTAATATGACTTTGCATTGGAGAGACAACATTATCGAATTGAATCTTACTTAGATTCATTATATAAATACAGGCAGAAGCCAAATCATCTACGTATAAAAATTCTCTTCTGGGGTTTCCAGTTCCCCAAATAATAACTTCAGATTTTTTCAAAGATTTGGCCTCATGATATCTTCTAATAAGAGCTGGAATAACATGGGCATTTTGTTGATGATAATTATCGCCAGGTCCATATAAATTTGAAGGCATAACAGACCTATAATCTACTCCATATTGACGATTATAACTTTCGCAGAGTTTAATTCCTGCAATTTTTGCAATCGCATAAGGCTCATTTGTTGGCTCTAGATGACCAGATAGAAGAGAATTCTCATCCATAGGCTGGTCAGCTAGTTTGGGATAAATACAACTCGACCCTAAAAATATTAACTTTTTAACTCCATTATTCCAAGCAGCATTTATAATATTTGCTTCCATCATAATATTGTTATATATGAACTCTGCTGGATATGTATCATTAGCATAAATACCTCCAACTTTAGCTGCAGCAAAATAAATTTGATCTATATTTTCTTTTTCAAAAAATTTATTTACAGCAATTTGATCTGTTAAATCGAGTTCAAAATGACTTCTTACAATTATATTAAGATTTTTATTATTTTGAAGTATTCTTAGGATAGCTGACCCAACCATACCTGTATGTCCTGCAACATAAACATTTGATGATTCTTTCAATTTGAAAACTCCTAATTTCTTTAATTAAAACTCAATAATATAATCTTCCATTAAGTTACTAAGCCTAAAGTTTTAATTTAGCTCCCTAGATTTCTGTAAGAACAGGAAATTTATAGGCTATGATTACTAGCTTTAACTACTCATAATCTGATTTTTGTAATGACTTTCCTGCAATTAAATCTTTTTTAACTCTCTTTCCAATAACATTATCCCACTCTTCCACCTTTATTTCAGACGCAGGCCTGAGGGCTATTAGATTTTTTTCAGATAAAAAATTTCCTTTCAAGATGTTTGATTTGATATATATGCCTCTTCGTGCGTTTAGAATAGCTTTATCTTGTGAATTTAAATTAAATTTGTTTTCACTCCCACACGACTCACCAACTAATTTAAAATTATCCATTAAGTCATGGCTATCAGTAGAGTTAAATGCGTGGTAATGATCATTTCCAGGAAGTGACTTATCAAATGTATAGTGCTTCTCAATCACTATAGCACCCATACTATGGGCTATTTGAAGAGCTAACAAATTATTTTTTGGTAATGTATGGTCGCTGTAGCCAGGAACACAATCAATAAACCTTTTTCCCAATAATGGAATCCTATCTAAGAATGCATCCTTTGAGACAGTAGGGTATTTGAGCACGCAATGAAGGAGGCATAAAGTATTGAAATTTATTGATTTAATTAATTTAACAGCTTTGTCTATTTCATCAATACTACTTGCCCCTGTAGAAAGAATAATTGGTTTTCCAAAACCTGCTATAAGTCTTATCAAAGGTATATTGGTAATATCGCTAGATGAAATTTTATGGATATCGACATGGTTATTAATATAAATAGCAGAATCATGATCAAATGCAGTAGACATAAATATAATATTTTTTTTATAACAATAATTTGCTATTTTCTCATAGTCACTCTCGTTAAAATTATCATATTTTTTAAAAAGCTTAAATTGAGAGGTACTACTTTCAAAATTAGTATCCCAATATGCCTTTGAATTTACAGCAGCAATTTTTTCTGCTTTATAAGTTTGAAATTTAACTGCAGTTATATTATTTTTTTTACATTCATCAATCATTTTATAGGCATTGTCGATATTGCCTTCATGATTCACTCCAATTTCTGCAATCATAAATGGGGCCCCAAGACCAAAAGAAAAATTTCCCAATCTTGTTGCAAGGTTTAATATTTTGATCATGTCTTATCTATAAACTCATTATGAAGGGGAAAATTATTAGTCATATTGTTATCATGTTTAGTGTATCTATAGAGCGGCAGACTTATAAAGTCCATCTTAAATTGTTTAGAAAACCTTTTCATAAATTCTAGATCTTCAGCCATCATAAATGACTCGTTATACAAGCCAATTTCATCAAAAACTTTCCTATTAAACATTATTCCACAACCTATTGGGTATTCTTTTGCAACGACTTCATCAATTCGATATTCATTTTCATTAACAATAAAATAATCACAAGCAACAGCAAGTGTATTGCTTGATAAAATGTGTTTTAATCTTAATATTTTAAGAAAATCGACATGAACATAATCATCAGAGTCAACTCTTACGATGTATTTAGATTTAGAAGCTTTAATTCCAACATTAAGAGAGCCTGGTAAACCAATGTTTTTCCCATTCCTTATGAATTTAAAGTCTTCTTTATAGGAGCTTAAATACCCCATTAAATTCTCATCAGATCCATCATCAATAACAAAAATTTGATATAAGGATTTATCTAATGATTGATTAATTATAGATCGAAGGCATCTTTCAATCGTTTTGGCTGAGTTATAACATGGCACTATTACTGCTATCTCAAACATCACTTAACTTCCTTATTATTTCTTTATATGGTAAATTATTTTCGAACAAATTAAAATATGATCTAACTCTCAAGTAATCTTCAGGAGTATCCACACTAAAATTTATTTTTTTTTCTAAATTCAAATTAACATAATTTGAAAAAGATTTGGAATGACTTTTTTTCATCATTAGTGTTACATGCTCCAACTCCTCGCTACTTAGATATTTAGAGGAGAATTCATTAAAATAACTTAATTTAAAAAATTCAGCGTTAAGCCCTTTAGGCCAAATTGATTCTTCACTAAATGATTCGCAATTTAGATATTTATATTTTTTTTTAGACCATATATCTATGAGGTCATTAATAAAAAATTTATCCACCACTGGATTGTCCCCCGTGATTCGGATTACAGTATCTGTATCTTTAAATTTATTTATATTAATTAACTGCTTAAATCTCAAAAAAACATTTTCTAATGACCCTCTAAAGCAATTATAACCCTCTTTCTTTATCATATTAGCTAAAAGATCATCTGATTTATCTGTTGATGTTGCAACCCAAATTTTATAATTATCACTCTTTATTCTTTTAAGGATAAGCAAAACTAGAGGGACACCATTAAAATCAAGAAAAGCCTTGAGTGGCAGTCTTTTTGAAGAAGACCTTACTTGCAAAATCACATGATACATTTAAATTAATTCCTTTTATTTTCTTCCATACCCATCTTCGATACGAACTATATCATCCTCACCAAGATAGCTCCCAGACTGCACCTCTATTATCTCAAGAGCTTGTAATTTTGATGGATTTGATAAGCGATGTTGATGACCAATTGGAATAAACGTAGATTCATTCTCTTTTAAGGTTATAACTTGGTCTCCACACACCACCTCAGCAGTTCCCTTAACAACTACCCAATGCTCTGCCCTCTTTGCATGTTTCTGGAGGCTTAAGCTTGCTCCAGGGTTAACTTGAATCCGCTTCACCTTAAATCGATCACCCATATCAATTGTGTCATACCAACCCCACGGCCGAGAGACCTTACGATGAAGAACATGCTCTTCCCTTTTTTGATTAGCTAATTGACTAACAATACTCTTAACATGCTGGCTTTGGTTGAGATCTGAAACCAAAACAGCATCTGCAGTCTCAATAATTACTAAATTTTTTACCCCTACAGCACTTACAAGGCGATGGCTTGAATAAATTATATTTTTGCTTGAGTTTTTCAATAGCACATCACCATGAATAAGATTATTGCTGTTGTCCTTCTCCCCTGCTTGCCAAACCGCATCCCAGGAACC
>Ga0114998_10002872_pt1 | contig 12862 bp, 9 predicted proteins | sample ArcticOcean_MG_C_5_FD_87044 | JGI IMG/M metagenome (GOLD analysis project Ga0114998, IMG submission 87044) | Marine microbial communities from western Arctic Ocean - ArcticOcean_MG_CB4_138 | ecosystem: Environmental > Aquatic > Marine > Oceanic | place: Arctic Ocean: Canada Basin | collected...
CTAAAGCCCCGTGGTCCGAGACGCGGGGCCCTATGATAGGGGGGCCCACTGGCGCCGATTTCAGCTGAACCGTAACGATTGGGTACAGTAACCCCTACTTTTCGGCGGTCAAATATTTGCACATCAGGCGCTGCTCCATAGGTACGGAACTAAACAAGGCTTCTGTTTTAGATGAGATGTGAGTTTTGATTCGCCTAAGCGCACCAAATAAAGCCTGATTGATCGTCAAACGGTGGTTTTTTGTAACCCATTTGTAACCCAACAGAGCACTGTACTCACAGAATTATCTTCTAAGTCATTGATTTTAATGGTGCCCCCACACGGCAAAATTAACTTTAATAAAGTATTTATTATCAATAAGTTGAATTAAGCCACATTTCAAAAAGCGGTCCCGAAAGCGGTCCTCTTAGATCGGAGGTGCACCAAGTGTTTCACGCACCAATTTCAAGCTGAACCGTGCCGCTGCTCTCGCTGAGTGGGATCAATTGTTGAGCGCATAGATTTAGGCGGTTCGAGCAATCTGATGCTTATTCTCATTGGTCTGGCAGCACCAGCTCGTTGCCATTCCATATCTCCTTTATAGCAAACATTGCTCGAATGAGACCGGGACTAAATCGTGGCAAGTCCATTTAAGGCAAGTACTGCTGCTGTCCCGCTTGTTCTCATCATCGGGATGTTCGTGCATCAATCAGCCTGTTAGGTACAAGCAGTTTCCATCTTGGCCCGATGGGGTGACAAAGCTCGGATCCAGGCTTTTTAACTTTGAAGTTGACACATCACTGTCGGCGGTGTAATTTTTTTTTGAATACATTTTTTTGAATTACGTTTTTTGTAAACTGGGAGTAGAAGAAATGGAAATCTCAAGATTTTTGATCCTATGCGCGTCAAGGACTTTGAGACAGTGTGCTGATAAACTCCTGTGTCACTGGGACATTATGGCCGTTCGCAGATACGAAGGAGCCTAGGTGTGACGGGTTCTGCAGGCTACCTGATCGTCAGTGGTCGCTGGGACGACAACTTGTCAATCGTGGACATCGAAAAGGCCCTGTTGCCTGAAAACGATCGGACGTCCCGTGCCGTCATATCAAGACCCCGTGTCACGCCTGACTTGGATCTTGACGGCGACGGTGTCGTGGATGCCCGGGCAAGCGGTCAACCCGTAACCGTGGCGGTCGATGTGGCGGGAAAATATGCTTATGTTGTCTGCCATTCCGGTGACGCAGCACCAGAGGCCGCCGCCGCCTTTCAGCACGGCCATCCGGGTCTGGTGGCCGTGCTTGACATCGCTGCGGCGACAGATCCAACGCACAACGACAGCCTTGGAGCATTGGTCGAATTTGTTTTCACGGGGCGTACCGGGCCTGTGGGCTGTGCACTCACGCCGGATGGTTCCGCGCTGCTGGTCAACTGCGGCGAGGCGCAAGGAAGCGAAGATGGCGGCGACGAAGTCACAGTGATCAATGTCGCATCGCGCAGCGTGTCAGCGCGGCTGCCGCTGGCCCGCAACCCAGATCATCCGGGGGTGGCCCCGAGCGGTCATGACAGCCCACACTCGTCCTATGGGCGCTATCCGAACCCCACAGGCATAGTGATTTCCCCGTTGTGTGGCGGCGTGGTTTTCGTTGGAAATGGCGGCTTCAGCGATGTCTCCGTTCTGGACCTTGCGGCAACCGAGGCTGGAGCACTCGGCGCCGAGATCAACCGTGTTGCCGTGGAAACAGGACCCTTCGGAATGGCGTTAAGCCCAGACGGCGCGCTGGTCGCGGTCGCGTCACGCGAGAGCATGTCGCGCGAATACGAGGGCGGAACGATCTCGATTATCGATGTGGTGCGCGCTGCGGCCGGGCGCGCAGATGCCGAGGTTGCTCGCGTCCCAGTGGGCGGCACAGATAAAGCATCGCCAAGCCGTCCTTTCGGTGTCGCATTTTCCCAGGATGGAAAAATGCTGATAGTGTCCTGCTTTCGCACGAATGCCATCTCGATCCTCGATGTGGAGGCGGCTCTGGCCGGTCAGCCTTCGGAACGGTATCGATTGTATCCCGACGCGCCGAGCGGCGGCGCCTCGAGGCCCAGAGGCATCGCCGTAAGCGGTCGCTATGCATGTGTCATAGGCGGGGCCAAGGGAGGTTCTGGCAGCAGCCTTGTCTGGTTGATCGACATCGAGGCGGGTGCAATCGCTGCCACTGTCTGCGGGGTCGGAAACGAGTCCTATTTTCTTGCTGCTGTTCCGCCTAACACCACCTAATTTCACGTTTCAAACAAGGGTAACGGACTGGATAGGTCCCGGGCCCGATAAGGTCTGAGAGAAACCATCGACAACTCAAAAATCAAAAAACCAGGGAGAGATATTATGATTAATTTCAATAGAAGGTCGCTTGTCGGCCTCGTGACATCGGCAATGCTCTGCGCAGGAGCGGCGACTGCGCAGGAGCGGCTGAAACTGCGGCTGTCGGTCGAAAGCACGCCGGGAGCATCGACCCAGCAGATGCTCGCAGCGTTCCGCGATGCACTGAAGGCCGAGATGGGTGACGCAGTCGAGATCGAGTATTTCGACAGTGGCACATTGGGCGATGAGATCGTGCACATGCAGCAAGTCCGCACCGGGCAGTTGGACGTCATTCCGATGGGATCTGATGCCGTGCAGCTTGATACGAAATTCGCGGTCTTTGACATTCCGTTTTTGTTCTCCAGCCGGGACAAGGTGTCCGCCGTGCTGGACGGACCGATTGGCACGGATCTCGATGCCTCCTTTCAGGAGAATGCCGGGCTGAAGATCCTCGGATTTGGCGAGATCGGATTCCGCAACATCACCAATAACGTACGCCCTGTCGTAACGCCCGCAGATTTGCAGGGGCTCAAGCTGCGCACACCCGGCAGCAAGACCCGCATTTTGTCATTTGAAATGCTGGGCGCTTCCCCAATCAAGATGAACATCGGCGAAGTCTACCTTGCGCTCCAGCAGGGGGTGATCGACGGCCAGGAAAACCCATTTGGTAATATTGCGAAGTGGTCCTGGGACGAAGTGCAGAAATACATCTCGCTCTCGCGGCATGTCTATACGCCAATCACCCTGGTCATGAACCAACGCAAATATGACTCCCTGACGGACGAACAGAAAATGCATGTCACCAACGCGGCCCGTGCCGCTGTTGTTTCAAGCCGTCAGTATGGCGCTGACAACGATTCAAACCTCGAAGCTGTAATCCGCGAACGGTCACCGGATGTGGAGTTCAACGAGATCGATTCGGCTTCGTTCAAGGAGGTAGCAGGACAGATCGGAACTGAGATTGGCAAGATCGCAGGCCTTGAGTTCACAGCAAGCTTCATCGCTGCGGCAAACCAGTAATCCAGATCTGCAAGATTTAATGGACCGGCATAAATTGCCGGTCCATTACGATCCTGACGGCAGCGCTCATATCAATTAGGAAGGTACAAAATGACTCAGGCTTCGCACAACGCGGCTAAAAAAACGAAGATTGATGAGATTGTCCTACAAATCGAAGCGACCGCCCGCCGCATGGAGCTCAACGATCCAGACGAGGGACTGCCGCTCGTCGACCGGATAGTCAACCGCATCGTTGAAATCGCGGGTGTTAGCGTGCTGGTCGGAATCGTCACTGTCGTTTTTGCGAACGCATCGTCCCGCTACCTTCTCAATCACAGCTTCAGCTGGGCCGAAGAGGCCGTGCAACTGGCCATGCCCTGGCTGGCTATGACTGGTGTATTTTTGTCGGTCAGACGTGGAACGGTCATCCGTATCGATTTCTTCTTCGAGAAGATTCCGCTCAAGCTGCAGCCGACAATTGCCTACGCAGGGTATATTGTGAACGTGTTCATCCTGCTATTCATGGCCTATGTGTCTTTGCAGTTTGTGATGTTCTTTGGCAGCGACGTCGCGCTTTATGCGGACATACCAATGGGCTTATCAACCTCGGCGCTAGTCGCCGGAACGGCCGGTGCCGCAATGGCCTATCTGGCCGAATTCTTTCGCGAATGGCGTGCCAAACAGCGCGCTGCGGCCCAGTGGAGTGACCGCACATGACCCCGCTCGCAGGCGCAGGCGTTTCGGTTCTGCTGTTGTGCGGACTGCTCGTGTTGCGGATCCCCATGCTGGTATCGGTCGCGTCGGCAGTCTTTTTCAATTACTACTTTTCGAATGCATGGATGATGACACTGCCGCAGACAATGATGTCCGGTCTGGGCCGGTTCGTACTGATCGCGCTGCCTCTGTTCGTGCTGGCGGGTGGTCTCATGAATGCGGGCGGAATTTCAGGACGGCTGTTTGAGTTCGCGCGCGCCATTGTCGGATCGCTCCGGGGCGGCCTTGCCCATGTGAACGTGATGACCAGCATGTTCTTCGGAGGAATGATCGGGTCGTCCACGGCGGATCTTGCGGGTACAGGTTCCATCGTCATTCCAGAGATGCAGAAGAACGGCTACCCGGCGGATTTTTCGGCGGCTCTGACGGCGTCCTCGTCCGGAATCGGTCCCATGATCCCGCCAAGCTCGCCGATGATCCTCTATTCTGCGGTCACGGGCGTGTCGCTCGGCGCGTTGTTCCTCGCCGGGGTCATCCCAGGGCTTTTACTTGCGCTGAGACAGATGCTTATCGTGTCGTATCTGGCACGCAAGCGGGGTTGGCTGCCCTATGCCTCCTTTTCGATGGATGAAGTCTTTCGCACTGGTAGGCGCGCACTCCTATCCTTTGGCATGCCTCTGATCATTGTCGGCGGCTTGGTTCTGGGGGTATTCACTCCATCCGAGGCCGGCGCATTTGCGGTGGTCTATGCCCTTGTTCTGGCCATGTTCGTGCACCGTGCGCTGGATCTTAAGGGGCTCTTCCGGGTTCTGGTAAATGCGGTCCAGATGAGCGGCGAGTTGCTAGTCATCGTCGGATTGTCCTTTGCTCTTGGAGCCGGGTTGAGTAACGCCCATGTTCCGGACTTTCTGGTCAAGCTGATCGACGTGATGGTCTTTTACGACAGCGACTTCCTGCGGATTCTTGCTCTCGTCATTCTCGCCATCCTCGCGGGCATGATCCTTGACCCATTGATTCCGGTTCTGCTTCCGATCATTCTGCCAACGCTAATCGCATATGGCATAGATCTGGTTCATTTTGGTGTACTCATGGTGCTCGCAGTGGTGATCGGTCAGGTGACACCGCCGATGGCGATTGCCCTGATCATCGCGGGCCGAATTGCAAAGGTGGATCAGATTCAGGTAATGCGTGCGAATGCCCCGTTCTTCTGGGGGATCGTCGTCTTTCTGATCATTTTGATTTCGGTTCCTGCCATCGCAACCTGGTTGCCGCACTACATGCGGAATTGATCCTGCCACTCGCCTGCCCCAGGTTATCCGGAAAATGCTTGACCTGCCAGAAGTATTCAAAATCTGGATCAGTATGTTGTTCGTCGCGAAGGACAAGTTGCAAGGGTCTCACGGAGGGGGCCACTTTCAAACGCAGCGACAGGAAGGAGTATGACTGCAGGCTGCTTCCGGTGTTCTACCGAATCCAGATTATTTGATATCGTGGCATGTTTATAAAACGAAAACGGCTGATCTTCTAGGACAGTCGATACTATATTTGCCCCGACGTCGCACATGGGGTTGTGCTCGGTGGCAATCCAAAAATACTGGAGAAAATTGATAAATGATCATATCAAATGTTGCAAAATTGATGTCCTACCCAAAGTCGGCGACGCTCTGGTTTCGAACGAATTCAGGGTCATCACCAAATATACGCGAGGGATGACCATGCTCTCCATCCTTGCAGACCGCATCTACAGGCATCTGTTCCTTGCGCAGATTGTTGCGCTTGTTGGCACCGGGCTTGCGACCATCGCCCTTGGGCTTTTGGCCTATGATCTGTCTGGTGAGCGGGCGGGTCTGGTATTGGGAACGATTTTCACGATCAAGATGGTGGCCTATGTGGGGATCGCACCCATTGCTGGTGCGTTTGCAAATCGCTGGCCGCGCAGGAAGATGTTGGTCAGCCTTGATCTCATCCGCGCAGCAGTGGCACTTTTCCTACCCTTCGTGTCCGAGGTCTGGCAGGCCTACATCTTGATCTTCGTACTGCAATCAGCCTCTGCGGCCTTCACGCCAACCTTTCAGGCGACAATTCCCGACATCTTGCCGGAGGAAGACCGCTACACCCGTGCACTGTCGCTCTCACGGCTGGCCTATGACCTTGAGAACATAATCAGCCCGATGCTAGCCGCGATCCTGCTGAGCTTCTTAAGCTATCATATGTTGTTTGTCGGCACCGTGATCGGGTTTGTCGGATCGGCCTTGCTGGTCGTGTCGGTGGTACTGCCCAGTCCGCAACCGACAGCCCCACGGGGCATCTATGACCGCACAACGAGAGGGATGCGGATTTACCTCGCGACGCCGCGCCTGCGGGGGCTTTTGTCGCTCAACCTCGCAGCAGCGGCGGCAGGCGCGATGGTGTTGGTGAATACTGTGGTTCTGGTTCGCGCCGATCTTGGCCTGGGTGACGCACAGGTGGCAATAGCCCTTGGAGCCTTTGGCGCTGGATCAATGCTGGCCGCCCTGCTGCTACCCCGGCTTCTGGATGACCGCCCTGACCGTCCCGTGATGATCGGCGGAGCCGCTTTGCTTGTCGTCTTGCTTCTAAGCCTGTCTCTGATGTCATTCATCTATGACACGCAGTGGCTTCTACTTCTCGCAGGCTGGCTGATCATCGGGATGGGTTATTCCGTCGTGCTGACCCCATCAGGACGGCTTTTCAAGCGATCCGCGCATGCAGAGGATCGACCTGCCGTCTATGCTGCACAATTCGCCTTGTCACACGCCTGCTGGCTGGTGACCTATCCACTTGCAGGTTGGATTTTTACCGTCGCCGGAGCAACGGCTGCGTTTGCAAGCCTTGGCCTGCTGGCGGCCGCTGGGGTCTTCGGTGGCATCATTTTTTGGCCACAAGACGATAGCGCGCCAGTGACACATTCACATGGTGATCTTCCGGAAAGTCATCCACATGTGCAGGGTGGTCGATCTCATAACCACCCAATTGTCATTGACGATTGTCATCCGCGCTGGCCGCAGATCAGACGGTCGTAGCGCCACTGTGTTTTGAATGTCTCTGGATGCATTGGCCTTGGTATCAATGCGGCTCTCCATTGCAGACAATCCACGCTATGATCTTCATCCGGGAATTCAGTAAGGACGCACCGTTATGTCGAGCCTTTCTTTGTTTCGACGCTGGCAGGGAAGATCATCACCTCGACGTCACCGACGAGATGTGCCAGCCCGTTGCTCTGAGTCAAATTGATCTGAAAAGCGCCCGATGGGGTCGCGATCCTGCCGACGTCGTTTCCCCGTTAGCATGGATTCGCCATACAGCCTGCATGCAGTTGGGCGGCATAGGGATATGGAAGAAGGTGACGGGATGCTTGACCATGTGGCAGGCGTCGGTGATCTGCACGTAACAGTTACTGATTTGGGAGAGCATGAAACAATCCGCCATATGCTGATGCAATCTGCCGCAGATTGCGAAAGTCAGTAGAAGACGGCAGATCTCATACAGAATTGGGTGACTCAGCTTGCGTCGTCAGCCACAGAACCACAGAGGCGCGCTTGGCATCCATGTGATGCAGGAGCGTGCGCGCCAAGCTCTTGCCGTCCTTGTCGACCAGGAACTTTAGAATATCCTCGTGTTCCTGGACTGCCTCGTACCACCGGCCTTCGGTCATGTTGGCAAGGTACCGGGCGCGCTGCATCCGCAAGGACAGCGCCTGACAGGAGGTGATTAGCGTGTCATTTCGCGCAGCCAGCAGGATCGCGCGGTGGATCTGCTGGTTGATCGCGAAATAGGAGTCCAGATTCCGGATCTCGTAGCTCCTAATCATCTGTTCGTGCAGGTCGCTCACGACGGCAATTTCATCCTCGGTGATGCTGTTGCAGGCCAGCTCTCCCGACAGCGCCTCGAGCGCGCCGAGCACCGGGAAGACCTCCTGAACTTCGCCGATGGTCACCTGAGTGGCCCAAGCACCGCGGTTCGGCTCCAGCCGGACCAGCCCGTCCGATGCCAGAACCTTGAGCGCCTCGCGGAGCGGGGTGCGCGACACGCCGAACCGGATGCACAGGGTCTTTTCCGGCACCTTGGCGCCGGGCGTCAGCTCTCCGCTGATGACGAGCAATTGCAGACGATCCACCAGTTCCTGATGAAGAGATTTGCGCTGGATGGCTTCTGGTGCAGTGTTGTGTATCATCGGGTGCCTAGTCTCATTTTTTAAGCGCCATTGCAAGTAGCCGGGCCACATGGATCGGGTTGCGCCCAGTCGTCTCCGCTACCTGATGCCGGCAGGACGTGCCATCGGCGACGATCAGTGTGGTGTCCGCGGCCTTGCGCACGGCCGGCGCGAGGTCGGCCTCGGCCATCATGACCGAGATGTCGTGCGTGTCGACTCCATAGCCGAACGCCCCTGCCATGCCGCAGCAACTCGTCTCAACTGTCTCAATTTGTGTATCGGGCAGGCGCGCAAGAGTTTTTTCGATACTGGACATCACGCCCATGGCTTTCTGGTGGCAGTGGCCGTGCAGCAGGACCCTTGGCGCAGGTGAGGTCAGTTCGAGCGTAAATTCAGGGTTGTTGTCCTGATCCGCGATGTATTCCTCCAGCATCCGGGCCTGTCGGGCCAGCAGGGCAGTGTCCTCCCCTGGCAGAAGCGCAGGGATTTCGTCGCGGAGGGTCAGCAGGCAGCTGGGTTCCAGACCGACGATGGCAAGGCCCTGTTCTGCATAGGGTAGAAGGGCATCGACAAGGCGGCGCGCCTCGGCCTTGGCCTCCGCCACAAGGCCCACAGACAGGAATGTGCGACCGCAGCAGAGGGGGCGTTCACCCTTGGGTGCTGCTGCCACATGCAAGGGCACATCCGCTGCGCCCAGCACCTTGACTGTGGCGCGCAGGTTTTCCGGCTCGAAATAGCGGTTGAAGCAATCGGCGAAAATCACCGCCTTTGGCTGGTCCTGTTGCGCGACCTCGTCGTTGCGAAAGGGGTGCGCGCTCCAAACCGGCAGGTTGCGCGTGGCGGTGAAGCCGGTCAGGCTTTCGGTGAGTCTGGCCAGCCCCGGTACGGAATTGCGCAGGTTCGCCAGAAAGGACAGGCGCGAAGCCCAGGGGGCATAGCGCGGCAGATAGCCGACCAGCCGGTCGTGCAGGCTGATCCCGTGCTTCTGGGCCCGGGCCGCCTGTACCTCGATCTTCATGCGCGCCATGTCTACGCCGGTCGGGCATTCGCTCTTGCAGCCCTTGCACGAGACACACAGTTTCATCGTCTCGGCCATCGCCTCCGAGGTCAGCGCATCTGGGCCAAGCTGCCCGGTGATGGCCAGGCGCAGCGTGTTCGCGCGGCCTCGGGTCACGTCCTGTTCCTTGCGCGTCACGCGGTAGGACGGGCACATGACCCCGCCCTTGAGCTTGCGGCAGGCGCCGTTGTTGTTGCACATCTCGATGGCACCCTGGAAACCGCCTCCGCTGCCGGTCCAGGCGGACCAATCTAACTCTGTCCTGATCTCGGGCGCGGCGTAACCGGGGCCATAGCGAAACAGGCGACGGTCATCCATTTTTGGCGCATCGACGATCTTGCCGGGGTTAAACAGGCCATTTGGGTCGAACCGTTTCTTGACCTCGGCGAAATTAGACACCATTCGGGCGCCGAACATCTTTTCATGAAATTCCGAGCGCACCAGCCCGTCGCCATGTTCGCCCGAATGCGATCCCTTGTATCTCGCCACGAGGTCAAAGCACTCCTCGGCGATGGCGCGCATCGTCTTGACATCCTTGTCCAGCTTAAGGTTCAGCACGGGCCGCACATGGAGGCAGCCGACCGAGGCATGGGCATACCACGTACCCCGGGTTCCATGCTTTTCAAAAATTTCTGTCAGACCGGCGGTGTATGCCGCAAGGTCCGGAAGTTCCACGGCGCAATCCTCGACAAAGGAGACGGGTTTGCCATCATCCTTCATAGACATCATAATGTTGAGGCCGGAACTGCGCAGATCGGCGATCCGCCCCTGCAACGCGGAATCGGTCACTTTCGTCACACCGCCCCAGGCCTTTCCAATGCCGGACCAGGAGTACCCCAAATCGCCCATCATCTCTTCCAGCGCCTTTAGTCTGGTGGAGTGAAGTGTTGCATCCTCTTCGGCGAATTCCACCAGTAGCAATGCCTCCGGCTTGCCGGTCACGACCTCTTCGATGGTGGCTCGGAACATCGGGATGTCGCGGGCGAGGGAGATCATGGTGGAGTCGACCAGCTCGACCCCCTGAGGGTGCAACGTCACCAGATGCTGCGCGGCATCCATCGCCTGATGGAAGGTGGCGAAATGGCAGACACCCAGCACCTTTTGCGACAGGATCGGCCAGAGCTTCAGCTCGATGGCGGTGTAATAAGCCAGCGTCCCCTCAGACCCGACCAGCAGATGGGCCAGGTTGTTGGGGGTTTGCCCAGGCGTCAGCGCGTCGATGTTGTAGCCACCCACGCGGCGCATGACCTTGGGGAATCGTGCGTCGATCTCTTGGGCCTCGCGCGCGCCAAGGCGCAGCATGTCGTCGGAAAGCGTTTGGTATTCAGGAGAAGGCGCAGGGCCGTTTAGGCCGAAATGGTGCTTGCTACCGTCGGCCAGAAACGCGTCGATGGACAGAACGTTGTCGCGCATCATGCCATAGCGTAGCGATTTGCCGCCACAGGAGTTGTTGCCGGCCATGCCGCCGATGGTAGCGCGCGACGCCGTGGACACGTCTACCGGGAACCACAGCCCATGCGATTTCAATGCGCGGTTCAGCTCGTCCAATACGATGCCGGGGCGCACCACGCAGCGCATATTTTCTAGGTCCAATTGCAAGATGCCATTGAAATACTGGCTATTGTCCAGCACCAACGCTTCATTCACGGTCTGGCCGCATTGCGAAGTGCCGCCGCCGCGCGAGAGGATCGACACACCCTGTTCGCGGGCAACATCGAGGGCGGCTGCTATGTCATCTTCGGATTTAGGCGACAAAATGCCCAGCGGCATCATTTGATAAAGCGACGCATCGGTCGCGTAGCGCCCCCGGGAAAAGCGGTCAAAGAGCAGATCGCCCTGAACGCGGGTCCGCAGAATTTCCGCCAGATGAGTCATATTCTATCCCGTCTCTTGAGCGTGTCGATGTGATTTTTGGTTGATATAATTTTGCATTATATTCTAAGTTGACATAATTCAACACTAAAATTATGGTTAATCAACCAAAAAAAATTAACCAATTAAATTAAACATTAACTAACCTAAAAGGAATTTACCATCGCAAAGGTAGGTTCCCTCTTAAATATAAGGATCTCATGGGATGAGAAAAGCTGGTCGTCACTTCTTGCAGATTCCGGGACCAAGCGCCGTTCCCGACAGAATTCTCAGTGCTATTTCGCGCCAAACCATCGACCACCGTGGCCCGAGCTTTGCCAATGTCGGGTTGAAGGCGCTGAACGGTCTCAAGGCCATCTTCAAGACCGAAGAGCACGTGTTCATCTACCCGGCCTCCGGGACTGGCGCGTGGGAAGCGGCCCTGGTCAACACCCTGTCGCCCGGCGACTGCGTGCTAATGTTCGAGACAGGGCATTTTTCTACGCTCTGGAAGAAGCTTGCCGAAAAGCTGGGGCTGAAGGCCGAGTTCATCGAAGGTGACTGGCGCGGCGGCGCCGACCCAGACCGGATCGAGGCATATCTGGCGGAAGACAAGGAACACGATATCAAGGCGGTCTGCGTCGTGCATAATGAGACCTCGACCGGGTCAGTGTCGCCCATCGCCGCAGTGCGTAAGGCGATCGACAACGCTAATCACCCAGCGCTATTCATGGTCGATACGATCTCTGGGCTTGCATCGCTGGACTATCAGCATGACGCCTGGGGCGTCGATGTGACGGTGTCGGGGTCGCAAAAGGGGTTGATGCTGCCGCCAGGCCTGTCGTTCAACGCGGCAAGCGCCAAGGCGCTAGCGGCCAACAAGACGGCCAAACTCCAGAGGTCCTATTGGGACTGGGCTGAGATGCTGGGGCCGAACAAGACCGGCTACTTCCCCTACACCCCGGCTACCAACCTGCTCTATGGTCTAAACGAAGCTTTCGACATGCTGCATGAAGAGGGTCTGGAAAATGTCTTCGCCCGTCATGCCCGGCACGGCGCTGCCGCCCGCGCGGCAGTGCGCCACTGGGGGCTCGAAGTGCTGTGCGCCACGCAGGGGCAGCAAAGTGGTGTGCTGACGGCGGTAAGGATGCCCGAGGGCCACAGCGCTGATGCCTTCCGCGCCTCAACGCTGAGGTATTTCGACATATCCCTTGGCAACGGGCTGTCGAAAGTGGCCGACAAGGTGTTCCGCATCGGCCATCTGGGTGACTTCAACGATCTGATGCTGGTCGCCACGCTGGCCGGTGTCGAAATGGGACTGAAAAAGGCGAATGTCCCGCACGAAGAGGGTGGGGTGCAGGCCGCGATGCAGATGCTTGGCTGACCTGGCGGCTTGGGGTCAGCACCAAATAGCTCTCTTCTTACCCCCTTAAATTTTACACAACTCTCTTGAGGAGGAAGTGTGATGGCACACAAAATCTACATCGAAGAAGATAAATTACGCGTGCTCAGTGAGATTGAGGGTCATCTGACTAGCAGCACGGACGTTTTAAGCGCATGTCAGAACTTTGCCCCCTACCCAACTTTCGCTGCGTAGGGGCTTCTTTATGCAGGCAGCCTCACCCCCTCCACAATCCCCCGCTTCTGCTCATCGCTGATCCCCGCCGAGTATAACCCATAGGTAAGCTTATTGGCGGACCTTGCCGAGCGATGCCCGACGAGGGTGGCTGTGAAGTGCTCAGGA
>Ga0114998_10002874_pt1 | contig 12855 bp, 7 predicted proteins | sample ArcticOcean_MG_C_5_FD_87044 | JGI IMG/M metagenome (GOLD analysis project Ga0114998, IMG submission 87044) | Marine microbial communities from western Arctic Ocean - ArcticOcean_MG_CB4_138 | ecosystem: Environmental > Aquatic > Marine > Oceanic | place: Arctic Ocean: Canada Basin | collected...
GTTTAATAGTCATAAAAAGTGTGGTGCAGTTCAGACTCCAATTCTTGCCAAGCTAGAATGTCCCAAGCCTCTCTTTCAAACTGTTCTTTAATTGTAATAATATTGTTAGTAATAGTAACTTTAGGAAATATCTCTTCAAGATAATCTAAAACATTACTAACACAATGACCGTATTGCTCACAACACTGAGCTAGTGTCCCCCACTCAAGATCTTTTCTTCCAGGGTAAATTAAATCCTGTTCTGTCAATGTGCCAAGTATTTCTTCGAACAGGGGAAGACGGCATTCAATATGTGAGGTCTTAGAGGTGAGATTGACAAATTGCAATTTAATATCAGCTAAAAAGAAACCAGAATCAAGAGATCTACCCCAAGATAAATAAATATTCACTTGCTCAATTGCGTTATTAAAATCTCTTTCTTCTACAGAAAGTCTGCTTTGCTCACGAATTTCTAGAAGTTCTTGCTTCTGAAATTTTTCTTTTAAAATGTTCTTTTGCTCCATTTCTTTTTTTAAGCTTTGGTCCACCTCACCAAACAAGTCTACTTTGGGCTCTCCCATATTTTTATCTTTGCTCATATTTTTAGAAAAATTATTTCACATAATAAATAGTGATAAATGTATATGAAAAGTATAAGTAAATCATATGTAGACTAGAACAGGGCAATAAAGTATAAAATGTAATGGGTTTTTGGTATTTAAGTAAAACAAATTTTAATCTTGAAAAAGAAAAATTTAATCGCGCTGTCCAAAAGCACAAAGAAGGCAAGCTAGATATTAATGAGCTTTCGTTAAAGCTCGAGCTGCTTTTAAAATCTAAATATCTATCGGATTCCCTTGTGGAAGACTTAATTTGGATTGTTAGTCAAGGCAGGATTAGAGAAGAGACAAGTATTCAATCAATAGTTCTAGCATTTATGTCCAGAGCAGAATCAATAACGAATATCAGTTTAATTGTCTCAATTGATGGAATAGATCATGATAAAAAGACAAGGCAATTCAATTCTTTAATACGAATTGCCGTTTCTAAGATTCAAGATATTTATCCCTTAGAATTTCCTTCTTTTACAACATGCTTAACTTCGTCTGAGAGACAGCAGGTTGAAGACAGGTTAGATGAGATGGAACTATCTGCTCAAATTGATGACAGAATTATTGATATTGATTCTTCTAAGCAGGTTTCAATGCTCGACAGGTTCCGTCAGGCTCCAGCATTTCAAAAAATTTATGCACAGATTATGCTTTTGCAAGATGCAGCGATTAGCGATGCGCATAACTCAGATATCGCTAAAGCTTCCTTAATGTACTTAATACTGGATGAGGATATAGTCAGTGACTCAATTGGAATCCTGGGCTTGGTTGATGATCTTTATGCCCTAGATATTGGAATTAAAAATTCTAGACCTGAAAGTTTTTTTAGCTCATTGGTAAATAAACATGATGAGCTCTACCCAACTTTCTCTCTTCCAAGCATAAGATCATCTCAGTCATTATCACTAATTAACCTAGAAAATATTATTAAAGCCTCTTACACGAAACTTTCTAATGAAAAAATGAAGCGACTTCTAATACTTCCTGATATAGGACCCCTGCATGTTCTTATAGCTATGGGTAGAGCGATTTGCAATAGAATAGATTCTTCCAAAAATAACTTAATGATGCCTATACAGTTCAATCCTGGCGACCATATATTGCTTGGTTCTCTATCAGCAACCTCTCATGGCAAGGAGATCCAAAAGCAAGTTGTTGCCGAGTTTGTCGGGCCATCAGACTATCAAAACCTTTTTTGGGTAGCGACCTCCAATCGAGGTGAGAAGGTAACAATTAATAAAGCTATTTTAGAGGAAGGGAAATTAATAAAAGACCACCCTCTCTCAAAAGCAAGAATGATTGATAAATTCAAGAATCTATCTGAAAAGAGACTTACTAGTTGGGGTGCTGTTGATTTTTCTAAAAATGTTAAAAATGCTCCCAGTAAACAAAGAATTTTTATCTTCTCTACGCAAAATAAACTTAACGAATATCTTAGTGAAGAAGTCTTTGATGCAAAAATTAGTGAGTGGTTTGGCGTGAGATACTTTAATGCTAAGGGAGAGTACAAAGATAAGATTTCTGAAAAACAGATTTTTCCTGATCCAATGTTTTATACAACTTCAAACAAAGAGCAAGCTCTAGAGATGATAGGTCAGAGATGGGAGGGCCTAGCAGAGGCAGCAGAACCAATGCTTATTATAGTTCATGAGCCTGCTTGGTTAAATGATACATATTTCTTAAAAGAGTTAAAAAAAGTAGATGCTGATGTTTTAATTCTCAGCAAATATTTCGATAACAAAAAAAATTCTCTTGTCCAGAGCGAAGGTTTTGCCCCACTCTCTGCTAGACCTGAGGCATTAATTCCTATCAAAGAAACAATTATCGGGGAAAGAACTAGGCTTGAAAGCTATCTTCATAGATCTCAACCGGTAAATCTAGAGATTATCAATATTCAAAATTCAATTGTAGATGAGGTAAACGAGATTATTCAAAAAACTAAATTTGATGAGGAGCATATTTATAAAAAATATAAATTAATTGGCTTCTTAAGATCCATCAACCAAAGGATTGCTCCGCTCAAAGGAGAAGAGCTTAAAAGATTAAATAATAAGCTTGAAGAAATACTTGAAGAATTTTCTTTTCTTGCCAGATTTAATGAAGGGTACAACAAACTATTTAATTATATAAATTCACATAAAGATGGATTTTTAAGTATCAATAGAATGATAGATTTAAATCTGGCATTGGAAGCATTGTCACCAAGTCATAAAACTATAGTTTTAGCTCCATATGCTCAAACTGAAGATCTCTCTAAAAATATTATGGATAGATTCGCTAACTCTAATGTCAGTATTATTAATCATAATAATCTAGACTATGAATCAAATACTGATAACTTAATTATTCCAATTTTTATTGATAAATATCAATTTCAGAGGCTAAGAAACTATAAATATGCGTCAAAACACATTTTTCTAATGACTGACAGAGAGGCTAAGCTCAATGCCAAGGTGGAACGATATGAAAAACAATTATTTTCTAGCATATATTCGAATAACTCACCAAGTGATAATGGTAATAAAATTAGAATAGAGGATATAGATGAACTCATTGAAGAACTAAATCCTTTTAATCAGATACTTCAAGAATCATTAAAACTTGTAAACACACAGTTTAAATCTGATCAGGATGCTCAAAATATTAGTTCTAAAATCTTTATATTGGAAGATGAAAGAATTTTAATATTGCCTGAGGGTGGATCAACCTTAACAGCTAAATTAGATGGGCGAAGATACTCAATTTCCATGGCAAAAGTCTCGGCCCTTAGCGTCGGGAGCAGTATAGTTATTTCTGAATCTATCTCGGGCCATGATTTGCTCGAGGCTGTCATGAAGAGCAGTGACGCTGATCTTCAAAAATTTAATAAATTAGAGCAGGATTCTCAGGCATGGCAATTCATTTTAAAAAATTATATAGAAAGAAATAATCTTACAGTTCTTCAATTAAGAGATAAATTATCTAGCATGGGAATAGATCGAGACTTGGCAACCATAATCTCTTGGATAAATAGCCCAGATACCGTTGCGCCCCAAAATCGCGGAGAAGTTATTCCTAAAATATTTGATTTAGCTGAAGAAAAAAACTCTAGTGACTCTGAGAGTTGTCTTCAGGCCGTAAAATCTATGTACCAGCTTAGATCTCAAGCAAGAGAAAAGCTTAAGGATATTCTTAAAAGCTTAGAGGTAAGTCACGATGAAACCATTTTTGATGTAATGATAGAAAAATTAAATATTGAGTTCAAGATTTATAAGATTCAATCAATTGCAGAGTCTGAGGTAGAGTTCAAATATCTATATAAATTACATGATCTAGAAAACCTAAGTCTTGGAGAGTTAAATGGCTAGAATTATCTCCTACGACAGTGATAATTTATTTGGCGAGTCAGCAATTAGAGATTTAATTGATAATGAGCCAAAACTTGTAAGCTGGACAGCAATATGGTCTCTCCATATAGCTAAGCATCAGCATAAAAAAGTTGGCCAGAGTGATTTTGTGCTAATTGGTCCATTGGGCATTATGGTTATCGAAGTCAAGGGAGATACACATCATGAATTTCCGGCAAGCGGTGGATTTAGGTGGGGGGATCCCTCATCTACCAGACCATTTCTTTCAAGTAACGAAACTCCTTTTCAGCAAGCATCAAATAATATGTTCAGCATTAAAAAAGTACTAGAAAATACCAAAGCGAAGTCTTTAGTAGATCAAACAGATTTTTGTTATGCAGCAGCTTTTCCTTATGGAGATGTATCATTCCTCAAAAATAAACAGCATATTCAATATGAGTCATTTCAAATATGGGATTCAGAATCAAAAGATTTCTATAATTTTATTCTCCAAAACTTTGAAGCTGCCAATAAAAAAAGATCCTTAAGAAATGGGCCAAGTAAAAAATTATCTGGAGCAGATATTAATTTTATCCTTAGCTTTTTAGCGGTAGATGCTAAAACAATCATTAAAAAAAATAGAGTTGCTGAAATAGACCACGAATTAATTAGATTGCAGGATGAGCAATGCCACTTATATGATCAACCGCTTCAAAGAATATGCATAGAGGGAGGGCCAGGTACAGGAAAATCAATAGGAGCAGAATATATTGCAAATAAGCTTATCGCAGAAGAGAAAAGTATTTTGTGGATTTCATTTAACAGGATATTTACTGATTACATTAAAAAGAAATTTGCAGGAAATGGAAGAATTAACGTTCAAAAATCTACAGCTTGGATGATGGGCTTGATTAGAGAAAATGGTATGGAGGTAACAATGGATGATCCAAGGTTAATGGAGAAATTTGCAGAATCAGCTTTAGAGCTATCAATGGATAATCTTATAAAACAATATGATGCTGTGATTATTGACGAAGCTCAGGATATCCTCACAAAAAGCTTTTATGAGGGTCTAGATTTTATTATTAAGGATGGATGGAAAGAAGGGTCTTGGTATATATTTTTAGATTCAAATATTCAAGCAGAAGTATATGATCGGTTAGATGATGAAACATTGGACATAATTAAAACTCAGGCAGAATTAAAAATTCCATTAACAATTAATTATCGGAATGCAAAAGAAGTTATTAGTGAAGCAGCATCAATTGTTGGGATAGAAACACCTTCATGCAAAAGTAAAATTAAAGGAGGAGTTCAGTATTTCAGGAATACAAAAATCTTAGATAACTCAGATTCTACTAACAATAAAAATTTTTTTGAAGACACTGTCGTGGAAATCTTAGAAAGTGGTGTAAGAGATCCTATTGTTTTGTCATATCAAAAAGATAAAAATTTTTTATCAAATATTGATGCTTTATATCTTAAGAATAAAAATTCAAAAAAGTATTATTTTCTGCCATATGCTAAGAATGAAACTCAGGATGGAACCCCTATAAAATTCTGTAATATTAGCTCATTCAAAGGAATGGAGGCAGTCGATATAATTATTTATTGGCCGCTTCAATACTGGGACAGTAACTTTAGAGGAGATTTAATTTATACTGCTTTATCTAGAGCATTTAACAGAGCTTATATAATTCTTGAAGATTACGATCCAGATTCTTTACTGGTAAATACTCATGATACAGACTGATCCAACGGAAGAAGAGTATCTAAGTGCCAGAGAGGCTTCTGCCATTTCTTTGCAGAGGTCAATTATTGGGAATAGTTGGCAAGATGAAGAGGAAGTTGAATTAAATTTCAACCCAATCTTTCACTATGTTGCTGGAATATTATTTCCTCAAGATCACAGCGGCTATCATGAAGGCTCTCAGATTGAATTAGATAATGGAGTTGATCTAGATCCAGAATTAGATCTCCAGAAAGATCAAAAAAAAATCTCATCACCGGATCTAGATGATGATACTGAGATTGTGAATTCCATAGATCAATCGACGCAGATGAAGCAGTCCGCGTTTGGAATAAATTTTATTACAAGCTTAGATGAGGAAATAAGAATCGAATATGGCTTCTCAAGATATTCATCCCAAAATTCAAAGAGCTGGAAGCAATCAAAGCATCGTGGGACTCACAGCCTCAAGATATCCAACATCACAAATACTCAAAAATTAGATCTATACAAGAATCTTACTCTCACTCTTAAAACGCGCATTAAAGATAATCAGGCAATATCAACTATCTCCATATCGCATGACCAAGTATCTGAGCCTAATACCAAATATGAAACAGCAGATTGTTTCTTTCAGGTAGGTTTAGAAATTCATACATTAACAAGCCACTTCCACCCTCTTCAATCTTCATTGCAAACGTATGCAACGGACGAGGCTAAGTCATTAGAATTATTATTTCGAGATAAACTTAGCTATGCAAGTGGGAATGGATGCGCAACCGATTGGGAGGAAAACAATCTTTGTAGAAAAATATGGACTGATTTTCTACCTTCATATGAGGTAAAAAGTATTGAGCCGACGAGCTCATTTGATCTAAATACTAGTGCTCTTGCAAATGTACATAATAAAGTTGGTGATGACGAATACTTTGAATTACTTGAAAGTATGAGCGATAGCTATACAGCCTGGATTCAAGAACAAGCTCAAGCAATTACAAATCTTGATACAAAGTATCAAGAGGCAGCAAATAAGCATATTCAATCAGCAAGAGTATGGTCCAAAAGAGTTCAAGCTGGAATTAATATTCTAAAAGAGGATGTTGATGCTCGAAATGCATTTCGACTAACTAATTATGGAATGTTGATTCAAGCTAATAGACTAAGCGTTCTAAGTGTTAAAAAATCTACTGATAGTCTAAATTTTAGTGATAAAAATTTAAATATAGGCGAAGAGCTCTTAATTAATAATCACGATAATCTTGAGTACAAGTGGAGGCCATTTCAGCTTGCATTTATATTAGGAATTATTCCGGATATAGTAAATCCCCAGTCCGAAAATAGCTTCAGAGATACTGTTGACCTTATATGGTTTCCAACAGGTGGGGGGAAAACTGAAGCATATCTAGGGGTTTTAGCATTCTCAATTTTATATAGACGGATTCTTGATCCTGATGATGATGGCGTCACTGCAATAATGAGATACACCCTCAGGCTATTAACCTCAGATCAATTTAGAAGGTCAGCAGCGCTTATTTGTGCTCTTGAATTTATTCGAAAAGAAAATATTTTAGACTGTGGTCTTGGTGATATTGAGATTAGCATAGGATTATGGATTGGAAGAGCTGCTAGTCCAAGTACTCATCAGGATGCTGGATATCAGTGGAGTAATCGGGATAAAAGTGGCAATCAGACATTCATGCTAACTGAATGTCCGTGGTGCAAAACTCACTTAACAGATCATGGAGATTCAGGTTATAAAAAAATGAGGGGTAAAGTCATTATAAAATGCTCCGATTCGAGTTGCTATTTTCATGATTCTATTCCTGTGTATCTATGGCAAGAAGCCATCTTTGAGATGAAACCCTCTCTTCTGTTAGCTACTGTTGATAATTTTGCAAAATTAGCATGGCTACCTCAGGCTATAGAGCTTTTTAGTAACCCTTCAAAGTCACCTCCAGAATTAATTATTCAGGATGAACTGCATTTAATAGCAGGGCCGCTTGGAAGCATGGTTGGCTTATATGAGACCATTCTATTAAAAATACTCGAAAGAGATGGTGTTAAACCTAAAATTATTGGTGCTACAGCTACTCTCTCAATTGAGGGCTCCCAATCACAGGCTCTCTATAGAGGCAGGTCTTCATCTATTTTTCCACCTCAGGTACTTTCTTGGGGAGATTCTTTTTTTGCAAAAGAAAATAAAGAAAAGTATGGGAGGCAATATATAGGCTACTTTGGAAGTGCTAAAGGCTCTATGATTGAATCTGCCTTCAGCGCCTCAATTCCATTGTTACAAGCGGTAAATAATAAGCTGCCAACTCTAGGTAAAACCTCATTGAAAGGTGAAAAAAATATTGAAATAACGAACAAAGAACTTGAGATTAACTCTTCATTTTCTGTATTTCATGGAAGTGCCTTTACTGAATATAAGATCTTAAAAATTAGTCAAAAAGAAGAGAATTATATTTTAACGTTAGATAAAGAATTGGCTGGTGATCTAAAGGATGGAGCGGGTATTTATCCCAATCCAAGCTCTGCTGATATGGCCCGAGACCCATATGGCACTCTTGTTTGGTACTTCAACAGCAAAAGAGAGTTGGCCTACATATCAAATCAAGAAAATAGAATGAGAGATAGACTTAAAAGTGATGCTCGCTATCAAAATGCCGGTAATTTAGGAGATTCTAAGGCTCCATCAAGATTTGCAAGGCGAATTAATCATACTGAAGAGCTTACTGGGAGGCTGTCACAGGATGAAATTCAAAATATAATTGCTGAAGTTAGAAAACCTTGGACTCAGGTTATGACTCAGTTTGACAGAAAAACAGGTATTGATATTTTGTATTCAACAAATATGATTTCCGTTGGTGTGGACATTTCTAGACTAGGTTTAATGTTAGTTCATGGTCATACCAGATCAACTTCTGAATATATTCAGGCTACTTCAAGAGTTGGAAGACAATATCCTGGCTTGGTAGTAACTGCTTATAATCACGGCAAATCCAAAGATAGGTCAATTTATGAAAATTTTAAAAATTACCATCAATCATTTTATAGATTTGTAGAAACAGTTAGTGTCACGCCCTACTCATCAGGCGCAAGAGCAAAGGCCTTGCCAGCTGTCTTTATAGCATTAGCGAGAGCTTTTGGTGTCAAACAACCATCTGTATCATCAAATGATGAAACTGCACTTACAGGTGCTAAAGATTGGTTATTATCATCCGTTGACCTAGTTGATGCTGAGGAGTATGCAAATACAGAAAAAGAAATTAATTTAATAATTAAAAAGTGGAAAAATAGTCAGCCTACTGCATGGGGGCAAATGGGCGGAATGACTCAAGATGAGGTTAAATTAATGGGAGTCAGTGGTGAGCCAGAAAATAATAATATAATTTTTCAAGCTCCAACAAGCATGCGAACTGTAGCTGCTGGTATAAATATTAAGTTTTATGATGAATATGGAGATTTAGAAGATGCCAATTAGTGACCTTACAAGAAACCAAATAATTGTTCCTTTTGGTGTGGGGGGAGTTTATGACTACAAAGATTTCTCTGCCATGACAATGGAGGTAGATCAATGGAGCTACCACCAGAAAGACTGCGAATTTCTTAACATACCAAATCCAAGATTTATTGCTTACATTAATAACAAGCTTAGGCTTTATGAAGGATTCAAGAGTAAAAGAATTTTTAAACTTATTCTTCCCCCAATTGCACTAGATGCAAATATGTCAGACGAAGCTAAAAAACAAATGGGGACTATAGCAGTTAAAAAATTTCCTATATGGGGTCTTTGCTCGCGGTGTCAGGCATTATCAAAATTTGACCCTCAATCTGTTTCTACAAATAGATGCAAAAATCCATATGTGTCTAAGCGAAGACAAGGTCTTATGCAGCCCTGTGCATCAATAAGAGGAGCGGGAATTCTTGAGCCCGTGAGATTTATTGCCTATTGTGGAAAAGGTCATATGCAAGATTTTCCTTGGGCTGAATTTATGTCAATAAACTGTACTTCGAACTGTGATATGAAAACAGAAAGTCACAATGCAGCAAATCCGTCCCTCTATTTATCTGATGACTCTATGGGTAATGGCTTTACAAGTCTTGAGCTTGAATGCAGAAAGTGCAATGAAACTAAAAGAATGACAGGTATTCAAGATAGTATAAAAAGAGAAGCTTTTTTAGATACTTACGGTAAAAAAATATTTCAGTGCGCAGGTTCTTCTCCTTGGTCTAAGGATGCTAATGAGGAGTGCGATCAAACATTAGAGATAGAGCCTAGAGCGGCCTCTAAAACTTATTCTTCAATTACAGTTTCATCTTTATATATACCTGGGGTAGAAGCAGCAAAGCATGCATTTGAGGAATCAGATGAATTTTTTAATCTCATAGATAGGGATGTTATAGAATCGAAAGCACGAGATATGATAGATACTCTCAAGTTAGATGAAAAATACAATATTAAAACTGATCGAATGATTCAGATGATTAAAGATGAAAGGCAGAAAATAGATGATGCAATGAATACTGAAATCAATGAAGAACAATCTGAGGTTGATTTCCGATTTGAAGAGTACAAGACGCTATGTATAGATCAGGTTGATGATGAAAGATTTATTTCTAAACGTATTCCTAGTGAAAAATATAATCCAAATATTATTAACTACTTTACTAGTATTCATAAGATCAAGAAACTTTATACACATACCGCTTTAATGGGGTTTTCTAGAATGTCCTCACAGTTATTTGAAAAAATTGATTCGTTTAACCCAGCAAGAAAAAATGTAAATTTCCTCCCAGGTTATGAAGTCATAGGAGAGGGAATATTTATCAATTTTGGGTATGACAAAATATTGAAATGGCTAGCTGCCAATAAAAATTTTTCAAAAAAAACCAAACAGCTTATTCAGAATGGACAGAATCATAAATATTCGAAACTTAAAGAAACTCAATTTAATTATGCTCATGTAATGATTCATACATTTTCTCATTTATTTATGAATCAGCTATCTATTCAATGTGGATATTCTTTGACCGAGATCAAAGAAAGAATTTATTTTGATGAGAAAGCTAAAATGGCTGGGGTGCTAGTTTATACAGCAGCATCAGATGCTGCTGGATCTATGGGTGGTCTAGTCAGAATGGCTGATCCAATATTGTTCGAGCCTCTTTTAATAAGTGCAATAAGAAATGCGTATGCTTGCTCGAATGATCCAATATGTTTTGATTCCACTGGACAAGGCCACTCTTCATTATGCTTGGCAGCATGTCATGCTTGCGCCATGATTCCAGACCTTGCATGCGATGATGACATACCTTCTAATACTTTTCTTGATCGGAACTCGTTAATTTCTAATGAATTGAATGCTATTGGCTATTTTGAGAATTTATAAGTTATAAAGCTAACAAACTTAGATTAAAGCAATGATTTAAAGTGGCGACCTAGCGCTTCGCCTAACAAAACAGGCACAGCATTGCCTATTTGAGTAAATTTTGGAGCTTCTCTATTAAAAATATTTGCTCTTGGGTTACCCGCTCTTCTGATACCTCCAGTAGTTCTATTTCCTGCAAATTGATACCAATCTGGAAACGTCTGCATCCTTGCGCACTCTCGAACAGTGGGTGCTCGAGCCTGTGAATAATGCACAAAATCGTCTGGAAGAGATGTAACGGTGATAGTTGGACCTTTATTGCCCCATTTTTTTGGTAATAATCTTTGAGCAAACTTTTTTGTTTTGTACTCTTCCGGTATTTTGCCATGATTATCTATCATAGCTTGGAACTTATCCTGAGTTCGTTGAGCATGGTTTGAGTACTTTTGCTCAGTCATTGCAGCGTCTTTTTTTAAAATCTTCCCTGAGGGAGTTGTTCTCATTTCTGCCTGCCAATGTGTTTTGGGATCAAAGGGATAACTTAATGTTTCTCCGCCATACTCAAAATTTTTATCTACTATATCTGAGAAAATTTCTTCAAGATGAGGATATCCACCTTCAGCTTTAGGTAAAAAACCAGCTTCAATTGCATCATCACTCTCAAGCAAGGAGTTAGAGATATCCTTCTGAACCCCAACTAAAATAATTCTTGGTCTATTCTGTGGAACTCCATAATCCTTCGAATATAAAAGTTTCCACATCACCTTATAACCCTTAATAGCTTTAAATGTTCTAAGAATATCATCAAAAATTTCTCCTTTAGCACCTGTGCTTGTCCACTTAGCACGTAATAATGCAGCTACGTTTTCAAAAAGAAAAATTTTTGGCTGTAATTGCTGCACAACATATGCCATATCTTGATAAAGGTGGTTTGAGGGTAATTGTTTTTTGTCTACAGAATAAGATCTTCTGATGCCAATGCCAGAGAAGCCCTGGCATGGAGGGCCTCCGCAAATTAAATCTACTTCACTTGAACCAAATTCTTGTTTTAAATTTAATTTTAAAGTTTTGAAGTACGCCTCATTAATACATGACTTTATATCTTCAGAATGAAACTTAGGGTTGCGTAGATGCGGATATTCACTATCACGATTAACTAAATAGCTTTCCATTGCATCATGATTTAATTCATTGACATACAATGGGAAAAATCCAGCTTTTTCTAGACCAAGTGAAAGTCCACCACAGCCTGCAAATAGATCGATAAATGTAGGCTTATTAATTTTCATTAATTAATATCTAAGGCGTATTCTCTGAGAATTTTTAAAGGGACTAATTCTAGGGTTTTCTCGTGTGTTTTGGTTAGATATATCTTAGGAGCACAATTGGCTTCATAGGCCTCTACCCACCTAGGAGCGCATAAACACCAATCATCCCCGTCCTTTAGGCCTGGAAAGCCGTATTCAGGCATAGGTGTTGATAGATCATTGCCTTGAGCCTTAGAAAAGGCTAAGAACTCATCGGTCATGTGAGCACAGACAGTGTGAATGCCATGATCTTGGTCCATGGTTTCGCATGAGCCAGAGCGAGTGAACCCAGTCATAGGTTCTTCGCAACAAATGGGTAATACTTCGCCAAATACATTTAATTGATCCATAGAAAGATTATACGATTTATTTTGACAAAGAGAGGACTTCACCAGGCTTAGGTAAGCGAAAAAAATTCGAGCTTAAAGCAATACCTGAGGCCTGAAGAAAAACTAACTAGTCTTCAAAGTCACTTGCTTGAGTGTCTGAATTACAAAGCATGCGTAATAAATAGTTCTAGATATATTTATA
>Ga0114998_10002876_pt1 | contig 12849 bp, 7 predicted proteins | sample ArcticOcean_MG_C_5_FD_87044 | JGI IMG/M metagenome (GOLD analysis project Ga0114998, IMG submission 87044) | Marine microbial communities from western Arctic Ocean - ArcticOcean_MG_CB4_138 | ecosystem: Environmental > Aquatic > Marine > Oceanic | place: Arctic Ocean: Canada Basin | collected...
AAGTTCGGGAAGGTTTCGATCCACGCGTTCTCCAGGCGATTCGGGACGGCCCCGATCGAGCAAATGCTCATCCACCCCGGTGCCTGCCCACCAGCTGACCGCCAGCCGTGATTCCCATCGCGCTTCTTTATCAAGGCTATCGAGCGCCGACTGCCAGTTCTTGATCGACTCACCGGGAAACTTTACTCTACCCGACTCGATCAACCAGGCAACAAGGGGCACATGCTGGGTTTCCAGCTCGCCATCCATCAAATCATCGAGTGCTCGGTGCAGTTCCTTTCGCGGAACCAGCTTCTTCTCACCCGGCAGGTGACCGGGTGTTCCTCCATCAATGACCTGAAGGATTTCCAAGGGTGCATCCCCAATCGGAGAAAATTCGAAGTGCACGCGCTGGCCTGCATAGCTCTTGAGATCGTGCGCAATCCAACGCGGTGCGTCGCCGTTCGCCCCCACTGTCCGCATCAGAGTTTTGTGGAGGGGACCGGTAAACAGAGCCTGGCTGACCGCGGCATACACCTTTGCCTTCCCCTTGATTAGGTAATGAACCTGACCCGATGCCAGAGTAACGGTCGGGGTGCGAATGGTTTTCCCCGCACGCGCCAAGCCATCCAAGGTTCCAGGATCGTTTTCACTGTTTACATTCTTGAGCCCGTCCCAAAAGGCATCACGGATCGCCCCGCCATGACGAGACAGTGCCAGTGGTTGATCGAGGGGAGACTTGGGTCCGGCATGGGCTGCATTTGTATTGAGCGCTTTCAAATTCGCCCCCGGGGAAAAATGCCAGAGATTGGCCAGGGAAACGGTTTCCTCCCCCAACTGCAAAGATAGTTGCTCAGGTTTCCCTGCGATGCCTCCCGGATGACCGTGGTCCATCACCCGAACCGCAATCGTGTTCTTACCCGCTTTTAGGAGGCCCGTAGGAACGGGATACTTCCGCACAGTGTAATGGTGACCGGGATTCTCGTAGCCTCCGACACGGGTGCCATTGACCCACGTGACGTCCATGTCGTCGATTTGACCGAGGTGCAAAATTGCCTTGGACCCGGCCTGCCCGGCGGACAGTTCGATGGTTTTTCGAAACCAGACCACGCCATCGTAATCGGGCAACTCCGCATTTTCAAAATGACCGGGAAGCTTCATCGTTTTCCACGTGCCGTGATTAAATGTCGGCTTGGCCCAGGCTTCGCCATGGGAACCCGGATCAACGGCTACGATCAAACGTGTCCAGCGAGGCAAAGGGACGGAGGTTTGCTTTGTAACTAACATCAACTGGCCCGGTCGAATTGATGACGGGCCAAAAGTCGGACCGTCCACCAACGAGGGTGTAGGCCCCTGCGTATAGTCGGCCACAAGTTGATGCTCACCTTCCACGGGATACGACGAAGAAGTCGTAAGCTCGATTGTCGCGTCCTCATCCAGCGCATCGACCAGGGGCCGCGCAGCCTTGGCAAATGCTTTCGTGATCATCGGCAGATGCACGCGACGCACGCGCGCCAGCTTCTCTGCGACCGCTTTGTTTTGCTCCATCGACTCAAACCGTGCCTGGCGATAACTGGAGCTGAGAACGAAACCCGCCATGGCATAGTAATCGCTCTGGCGTATCGCATCGAATTTGTGGTCGTGACAGCGGGCACAGGCCACGGTCAAGCCGAGGAAGGCCTTGCTCAAGACATCAACTTTGTTGTCGATGCGGTCGCATTCGTCCAGACGAAGATCTACCGCGGTACTGTTTTCCTCGCCAAAGAAGGGCCAGGCAGTGGCGAGGATCGACTCGTTGGCACCTGTTTCCGGATGCCGCCGCGGGGTTTCCAGGAGGTCGCCGGCGAGGTGCTCGCGGACTAAAGCATCATAAGGTAGATCGGTATTGAACGCGCGAATCAGATAGTCGCGATAGTGGTAGGCATTGGGTAGAATGGCATCTCCCTCATGCCCGCGTGATTCCGCGTAGCGCACGAGGTCCATCCAATGGCGTGCCCAGCGCTCCCCGTAGTGAGGGGAATCTAGCAGACCGCGTACGAGGGTGCGTTTTCGATCCTTTGAGGAATCGTCGAGGAAAGCCTGAACTTCCTCCGGCTTCGGCGGGAGGCCGGTGATGGTGAAGTGAGCGCGCCGCATCCACACCCGATCACTCGCGGGCTCAGCCGGATGTAGCTGCTTGCCTTCCAGCTTATGGAGAACAAAAGAATCGATCGGATCCGTGGGCCATGCAGCATCCTGTACTTTGGGCGGATCGACCGGTTGAGGAGATTGCCAGATCCAGGGCAGACGGTCGCGAAATTGCTCGAAGTCGAATTTCTGGCCGGCGAGGGCCGCACTTGCCACGATGGTGAAGATGAGGACAGGAATTAGGCGACACATCAGTTCTTAATTTATACGCTCTGTGCCCCTCCTGATCAATGATATTTGTCGAGATTTGGGGAAGTGCGACCTATTGTCGTCGCAGAAATTTTCTTTTGGCGGGAGGGCTTTGAAGCCGTTTTTGGACCGCAGCGAGGGGGGGTGAAAGGGAGTTGATTTGATCCCGCACTGCTCAGCAAAAGCGTGACCACTCATCCCGCTTTCCCGGTAAGCGGCGAGAACTTCGGCTTTATATTGCGGGCGGTAATGGGAGCGATCAATGCGGTCACTCTTGATTATGGTGGTTGTCGTGGAGCCTGTCGTAGATGCCATAGCTCAACAGTCTATGGCATTTCTACTTTCTTTGGCTAGAGAGTGTCTGTTGATCATTTACGCTACAAGGACCCTCCCGCCAAAAGCAATTTTCTAGCAGCTCATGGGAGTTTTAGATCCTTTGCGGAACCACCGCTCAACCATGCTCTTTCATTGCCTTCAGGTGCGCGATGTTTTTCAGGTAGGTCGAATCCGGGTTCGGCCGCCCTTCAGGATTAAGGCGGCGCTGGCCAGGATGAGCCCGGCCGATCCGATCGAAAGTATGTAGGTGAAGGAGCGGAAAAATTCCAGGCGGGTGGTCTCGCCGGCGACCAGATCTTTGAACAGGAGAATTGCTACCGAGCCGGTGTAGCCGAGTGCGTCGGCGACGTAGATGGCGAAGACCGCGGTTCCGACGACATGGGTTTTGGCGATCATCCTATCGAATAATATTGAGCCGTAAGGAACGTAGGCGAGGTAGGAACCGATCCCGATGAGGATCATCCAGGTGAGTCCGTCGATCACGCCGCGGTCGAACAAAAGGGTGCTGACTCCCAGCGAGAGGGCGCCGAAGATCATCAGCGAGAATGCAGCGAGCAGCCCGAAAAAATTATCGCGAATACAGAAGAGGAGCGCGAGAGGGACGAGGACTCCGAATGCCACCCAAGTCTCACTCTTGGAAAAAATGCCCGGTTTCTCGCCGTAGCCCAGCTCGGAGAATATTTCGACTCCGTAGTTATCCCTGAAGTCACGGAAGGCGGTGAGGAAAATGTAGGCGAAGAACAGCATCGTCAGCGGTAGGAGGAAGCGTCTGAGGAAGCTGACACGGTGGGCTCCGTCCATCGGTTCCCGGGGGGTCCGTTCCTCCTCGTCGTCGGCGTCCGGGTCCGGGAGTTGATCGAGAAGGAGCGTCGAGATGACGAAGGGCAGGAGGAAGATCAGGCCGGTGGTAAATGGCATCCAAAACTCTGATATCCCTTGTTGTTCGATGAGCCACCGACCGACGTCCTTCACGACCCCGCTCGCGAGAATAAAGGAACAGGAGAGGCCTGCAAGAAGGAGCTCCGAAGTGCGGCGCCCCTCCAGATACCAGACGACCAACCCCCAAATCATTCCCAGAGGCAGACCGTTGGCGAAGAGTGCTAGAATCTTGAGTTGCGGGGGAAGCACCGCGAACAGCAGTAGTGCGATTTCAGCGACGATCACCAGACCGATGAGCATGCCGAGCCTCTTGCCGCGTGTCATTTCTGAGCAGAATTTGATGCCCAAATATTTAGACAGCGCGTATCCGATGACCTGGCTGATCACGAATGCTGTCTTCAGTTCGATCTGTGTCCCAAGCAGTGCCAGTCCCTCGTATTGAGCCGCCGAGAACGGCTTGCGGAAGGCATACATGCAGAAGTAGGTCGAGAAGGACGTGCCGATGGCGAATATCACCAGCACCCACGGGGGTGCAGCAGCGAGCCACCGGGTCAATCCTCCGCGATCTCCGCGCAGCACTACGACAAGGGCTTTCGACCAATGACGAAGGTCGCCTGTCCATGCTGACGGCGGCGCTCTTCTCGTTCGGCGAGGAACGCTTGAAGCGTTCCTTCTGCGCTCATGCGCTTGATTTCAGCGTTCGCGTTTTCCAATTCTTCAGCCGCGACGAGGGCCCAGCTGGAGTCTCCATCGCGCCACTCCTGTCGCGTCGGTCCGAGCGGGTCGAGGTAGGTTTCTCCCTGCAGCACTTCGTCAAGGGATACCAGTCGGCCACCCGGCTCCAGACCAGTCTGGCTCATGCCTTGTTCTAAAAGATCTAACGGAATGAATCGGCGGACCAACCGGTCGATCGCGGCGGGGATGAGAGCGGAATACCAATAGCCCTGACGGTATTGCTCGTGGTAGCAGGTTTGGATGACCAAGGTTCCGCCCGGAGCGAGTACACGCTGGCACTCGGCAACCGCACTCCGTGTCGCGGCGAAACTCGCGTCGGAACCATCCTCCAGATGGTGGAGTACGTAGTTTATAACTACTCCATCACAGGACCCTGATTCGATTGGGAGCTCAAGAATGGAACCCTGTTGCAGCCTCAGCTCCTGGTGGTTCGCCATCTTCGTTCGCGCGGTTTCCAGCATGCCCGGGTTGAGCTCTACGCCCTCCACCCGCGCGACCTTGCCGGCGAGGGCGGGTAGGTAGTTTCCCGTTCCACATCCGGCGTCGAGGACGGTTTGCTCACTGAGGGGCCGGGCCCCGCAGGTTAAGGCTCCGAATATTAATTCCTGACCGACAGGTCGTCGGGTCAGATCATAGTTCCCGCTGGTGCTCGTGTAATTTTCAAATTTGGACATGATTATACTTCTTTAAGCGGTGGCAGGTTGCCCACTCAAAGCAATGATGAACTTTCCTTCATTATTCTCATTTTGCTCAGGGCGATCAAGCTCAGCTCCGTTTGCGAGAGAGAGTTGACAAGCGAATGCATTGTTTGTGAGAGTTTATATTCTGAATTAATTGGTGCTATCTTGCTGGCGGAAGGGGAGAGGAAGGCTGGAAGGTCATTTCTTTTGTGAAGTTTGCCTATTCGTGAGTTTGTTAGAAGAGAGTGCTGAGAACGTGAATCAGAAGCTCCAGCTTGAAACGCGATTCGGTTTCAAAGAAAGGAAAGTTTCCCGCTCTTCTTTCGGAAAGGCTTGGGTGTGAACGGTTATGGTAATCGGAGGAACCCTACGAAGGCGGTCCCGAGGGACCTGGTCCACTTTTATTAAACCTCCCCGTGAACCGGGAGAGCGTCGGGGTTTTGGTTGGCGGGGATTCAGCGGATTTCACCAATTCAATTTCGACGTCTCTCGACCTCGACGGGGATTCGCTTGCGATTGGCCCTTCTTTGACCACTACTATTTCTACGAACTGGGCATGGCGCGCTTCCGGCGGAGTGACGCTCACTTTGTATAAGTGCCGTGTGAACGAATCGGAGAATCTTAACGTTTCGATAAACGGTGTTCCATCGACAGCGTTGCGCTCCTGAAATGATCGCAATTCCGGAGCTGATTTTCGTTTGGGTGTCTATGCAAAGGGAGAAATTATTCGCTCTTTTTTCAAAGATTGGTTTGTGAAGGGGTCCTTCCCGGTGGAGGCGGCTGAGTCGATTGAGATGAGGGTTGGCGAATCCAAATTTAAGCCAAGGGGCTATGCTCTTGAACTCGTCGCCCGGATCGATCACCAGATTAAAATCCGCCTTGGTTTGGGGCCTCGAATTTTCGTAAAAATCCCTCCATCCGGCGCACATCCTTTGGATTTCTGCAACTTTCCCGTCTCGTTAACGCCCCCCCAATTCCTAATCGCTAGTATGATTTCGAGCGATTCAGAATCTGACTAAATAGGTGTTCTTGACATCAGTAAATTGTTTCGTATTTCAGTGATATGTCCAATAAGCCGGCTGCACAGCATGAAAGTGAGGTTCAAAAAAAAGAAGGGGCTCAATCGGGAAATGTAGGCCGAATTTTCCTTTCCCTACTGACGCTGGGGTTGGCCGCCGCTTCAGTTGTTTTAGCCTCCTTAAAAGACGGTGAATTCTTCCAGGATTTACTGCTATTAGATGGTTGGAAATCACAACTTATTGGAAATCTTCATCCCATCCTGATGTTGCTCCCGATGGGACTGATTTTTATGGTGGTTATTGTTGATGTGTTGGGTTGGTTGTCTTTTGGGCGATGGAAGCCCGCGACACTGACTGCTCTATTTTTTATCGTGATGACTTCGGTGCTGGCTTCGCTGAGCGGATTGGTCCTGATGAAGCTTGAAGGAAATTCCGGGGCTGAGTGGAGCCAGTATATGTGGTGCGGTATCGGAGCCACGGGATCATTCGCGCTGAGCTTTATCTGCAAGATTTGGGGGAAGGGAGGAAACGATCGCGGTATTGTCTACGCCGTGTTTCTCTTGTGCGGAACTGCAGCCCTTGGATACGGGGGTTATGTTTATGGGCAGAAAGTGCATGCCTTTACCTTAATTCCTTCCGAGACGGAACTCACTACTCCCTTTGGTAATCAGACGGTCAGGGAGCAAATGAGTGCCTTAATTATTGAACTCGATGCTTCGAATGAAGAACTTGAAGGCGGATTGGTCAAAAAAAATAACGAGATCTCTCAAGTCACCTCAGCACAGAATAGTGCTGAAGAAAGCTACCGCGGGGAACAGAAGAAACTCGTCGCCGCAGAAAAGAGTGTCGGCGAGTTGAAGCTAAATGTCTTGGCCGCTCAGAAGAAGACGATTGAGACGCTGAAGCAGATCGAAGCTGGCAACAAAGAGAAGTCGATGCTTCAAAAACAAATTGAAAATTTAAAAGCCGAAATTGAAGCCTTGAAAAAGCAAGCGACGACCGTATTTCCCAAGTCGGTGGTTGAGTTGCCGGCCGAGTCGGTGGCCGAGTAGGACGGACACTTTGAGGCAAAAGATCTTGAGCCAAGGCTGACGAGATTACGATAGGGAAGAAGACTAGGATCCGTCGCAGTAGGCCGCGGTTCTTGTTTCGCCGGATCCTGCGGGCCCTGCTACCTGCGAAGGTCAAAGAGTCCTCTTGCAGCGAGGGTGAATAATCCAGGTGTTGATTCTGGAATGAAATGTATTTTCGTTGCTAGGCAGTTTGCCGGAGATCATTCCAATGGCCTTTAAGATTTCGCTATACTGAAAAAGTTACGGGGATTTTTTGTTCTGAATGATTCAAACGGGATATACCCTTCGCTAACCCTTCGCCCTTCTTGCGAGTAATCTCGTTGTGCCCGTCGTGGAAGACGTAGAACTAGTCCAAGCTTCGCGAGTTCGAAGTCGAGGGAGGGGCAGAAGTGCTTGGGATGTTGGCTTGTAGAGATTCGACCGGCTTCATGAAGGCGGGTCGCTGGTGGGTAACGATTTTGAAATCCAGTTCGTTTTTTTATGATCCGTCTTCTTGTCTTGGGTTGAGAAGGACGGCGGGACGAAATGGGCGGGATGGACACGTTTGATTTGCGAATAAAGATAAACCGCATGGGTGACTCTCCGGGGACGGGGCGGCAAAGAGTTGCGACCCCAAGGGGACTTTACCTGAATTCAAAAGGGATTTCTTAATAAAGTTCTGTCGATTCGTTATTTTTATTTTTCTCAAGTTATCTCAATGACTAAATCGGATCTTGACCAGATCGATCACGAAACTCGATTTTCACTTGTCCCTCATTGGGACGTCTTTTTACCAAGGTTGATGGATGGACTCCAGCGAGGGAGAAATCTTGATCATTGGCGGTTTATTATGAAATTTCCTGCCCAATAAATACGTAAAGATTTTATCCGATTTTCTCGATCTGTATCCTGATGATTCTCCGCTCCTTTATCGTCCTTTTTCTTTTTCTTCCCGCTTCCCGCGCCAAGGTCAGCTTTAATGACGATATTCGTCCTCTGTTATCGAACAGTTGTTACCGCTGTCATGGTCCTGATGAGGAGGATCGAAAGGGGAAGCTTAGGCTCGATACCCGGGAAGGTGCTCTGCATGATCGAAAAGGATTTGCCGCGATTGTTCCGAATAATCTTGAAGACAGTGAATTGATTTATCGGATCGTTACGGATGACGAAGATGAAGTGATGCCTCCGCCGGGAAAAGGAGATCGATTTACCAAGGAGCAGATTGAGCTTTTCAAGCAATGGATTAAGGAAGGGGCGAACTACGAGGTTCATTGGTCTTATGAGAAGCCGGTTCGGCCGGAGGTTCCGGTGGTGGCCAGCCTGAAATGGAAAGTGAGTAATGCTATTGATTCCTTCATTTATGACCGCTTGAAGAAGGAAGGGCTCACTCCGAGTGAGGGAACGGATCGATACACCTTGATTCGCCGCGTGTCTTTAGATCTGACGGGACTTCCTCCCACGGTGGAAGAAGTGGAAGCGTTTGTGACGGATGAAAGACCCGACGCCTACGCGAGATTGGTTGATCGCTTGTTGGCGAAACCGGCCTTTGGAGAGCACTGGACACGGGGCTGGCTGGACTTGGCTCGTTATGCCGATTCAGCGGGCTATGCCGACGATCCCGGACGGACGATCTGGGCTTACCGCGACTGGGTCATCCGTGCGTTTAATACCAATATGCCGTTTGATCAGTTTACGGTTGAGCAAATTGCGGGGGACCTTCTTGAGGCCCCGACCGAAGATCAGTTGATTGCAACGGCCTTCCATCGGAATACCAAGACCAATAACGAGGGTGGGACGAGCGACGAGGAATTCCGCAACGCGGCGATTGTGGACCGTGTCAATACCACGATGGCGACCTGGATGGGGACGACAGCGGCCTGCGCCCAATGTCACACACATAAGTATGATCCCATCACTCATGAGGAATACTTTCAAATGTTCGCAATCTTCAATCAATCCGAGGATGCCGATCGTCGAAATGAAGCTCCGATCATTCAAGTGGTGGGCCAGGAAAATGCCAAGCATCGAGTGGAGCTTGAAGCCATGATCGCGGCGCTCGAAAAAGAGACGCTTGTTTTAAAAAATCACGATCCCGAGGTTCTGGAGAAATGGGAGTCGGATTTGAAGGCGAGTGCCGGAAGTTGGCAGGTGCTCGAGCCCACAAAGATGACGGCGAGCTCCGGTGCGACCTTCAAGATGCGTGCGGATGGTTCGATCTTGATGAGCGGAAAAACGGCAGCGACCGACGACTATACCATCATCGCTGCCAGTAAGCTGAAGAATATCACCGCGCTAAAAATCGAGGCCCTGGCTTATGATGAATTGGGGAGTGGGGGTCCCGGGCGCACGGGGAATTTTGTCATTAACGAGATCGAGTTGAGTGCGGGCAAGATCAAGGCATCGTTTTCGAACGCTACCTCGACTTACGATCAACCTACTTTCGAAGCTGCCACTGCCATCGATGGTAATACGGATCAAGGCTCTGGTTGGGCGGTCGGCGGGGCGCTGGGTCAGGATCATCATATTGTGCTCGAGCTTGAAGAGCCATTGGCTGGGAGCGAGTTGAGTCTGAAATTACTCCAACGTTACCCCGATCATGCTCTGGGTCGGTTCCGCATATCGGTCGCCGATTCGGAAGGTCCTTCCGTGGCATTGTCAGCAGCCATAATCGATATCCTCAAGAAGGATTCCTCGAAGCGCAGCGCTGCTGAGAAGGCGTCCTTGATGAGCCTCTACGCCAAGTCGAATTCCGAGGCGATCGCTCACATTAAAAAGATCAATAATCTTAAGAAGCAACTGGTGGCAATTAAGCCGCTGACGTCTGTTCCCGTGATGCGTGATCTGCCGGAGGCAAAGCATCGTAAGACTCATATTCAATTGCGGGGAAGCTACCTGAGTCTGGGTAAAGAAGTTTCCGCCGGAATTCCTAAAATTTTTGGAGATCTTGCCGAAGGTGTCGATCGAGATCGTCTCGCGATGGCAAAGTGGTTGGTGAGAAAAGACAATCCTTTGACTGCTCGTGTGGTTGCGAATCGTTTTTGGGAGAGTTTGTTTGGGGTCGGGATTGTTTTGACGAGCGAGGAATTCGGATCGCAGGGTGAACGGCCATCCCACCAGGAATTGTTGGATTGGTTGGCGATCGAATTCATGGAAGGGGAATGGGATGTGAAGCGCTTTCTTAAGATTTTGGTGATGTCATCAGCCTATCAGCAAAGTTCACATGTCTCGGATGAGATGGCAGCCCGCGATCCTGACAATCGCTTGGTGGCACGCGGTCCTAGGATCAGGCTCACGGCCGAGATGATTCGGGATCAGGCTCTTGCGGTCTCAGGTTTATTAAGTTCGAAGATGCATGGTGCTCCGGTGCGTCCTCCGCAGCCCAACCTTGGTCTTAAAGCCGCGTTCGGCGGGGGAACTGATTGGAAGACCAGTGTTGGTGAAGACAAATTTCGTCGGGGGATATATACCAGCTGGCGTCGCTCCAGCCCATACCCTTCCATGGCCACTTTTGGAGCGCCCAATCGTGAGGTTTGTACCGTCCGACGAGGGACTACCAACACCCCGCTTCAGGCTCTCGTGACGCTAAATGATCCGGTCTACATTGAAGCAGCCCAAGCGCTTGCCCGACGGATGATGGGTGAAGGTGGCACGACGACCGAGGAACGATTAGATTACGGCTTTCGACTTTGTCTTTCCCGTAAACCAAACAGGACGGAGGCAGCTCGCTTGCTGGCACTGTTTGGAAAAACCCACCCTACTTATGCGGCTGACTCTGAACTTGCAAAACAGATGGCAACAATCCCAATTGGTCCGGTGCCTCCGGACACCGATGTTGTTGATCTCGCCACTTTGACGGTCATCGGCAATATTATATTGAATCTCGATGAGATGCTCATGAAGCGCTAGGATCTAAGCTTTATCAATTTTCACTCTTTATCATCAGATGAATCCAGAACTCGAGAGTCTCCAATATAAAACCCGACGGCACTTTTTTAAACAATGTTCGATGGGTCTTGGTGGTGTGGCCCTTGCCGATATGTTGGCCACGGACGTGCATGCCCTCGAGGCTCCAGGTAACCCGCTCCTTCCGAAACTTCCTCCGTGTGCGGCCAAAGCGAAGCGGGTGATTTATTTGCACCTCACTGGGTCTCCTCCGCACCTCGATATGTGGGATCATAAGCCCGAGTTGGTGAAGCGTGACGGGCAGGAATGTCCGGATGAATATATCAAGGGGAAGAAGTTCGCTTTCACTTCCGGGACCCCGAAGTTGATGGGGAGTCCCCGCAAGTTTGCGCAGTATGGAAAGAACGGCATCTGGATGTCGGATGCCATTCCTCATTTGCACGAGGTGGCGGATGATTTGTGCGTCATCAACTCGATGACGACCGATCATTTTAACCACGCTCCTGCGGAGCTCTTTGTCCACACCGGCTTTCAACAACCGGGTCGGCCGACCTTCGGAGCTTGGACCACGTATGGACTGGGTTCCGAGAATCAAAATTTGCCGGGCTACGTGGTGCTGATTTCAAGTGGGGTGCAGCCCAATGGAGGAAAGAGTTCCTTTGGCTCGGGCTTTATTCCATCTGTTTATCAAGGCGTGCAGTGTCGCTCGAAAGGGGACCCTGTGCTCTATGTGACCGACCCTCCGGGAATGAATCGCAGTCTGCGTCGATCGAGCCTTGATGCTCTACGTGATCTCAATGAGGCGGCCTCTAAGGATTTTGCTCATCCGGAAACGCTGACCCGCATGGCTCAGTATGAGCTGGCTTTCCGCATGCAAATGTCGGTGCCTGAAGTGATGGATATTTCCAAGGAATCCCCAAAAACTTTGGAGGCCTACGGGGCCCAGCCCGGGGCTTCGAGTTTCGCCAATAATTGCTTGTTGGCGCGACGTCTTGCGGAGGATGGAGTGCGGTTCGTACAGCTCTTTGATTGGGGTTGGGACTTCCACGGCACCAACCCCAAAGAAGATATTCGTGATGGTTTAACCACTAAATGCGCGACCATGGACAAGCCGGTGGCGGCTTTAATCAAAGATCTGAAAGAACGAGGGCTCCTGGATGACACTCTCATTATATTGGGCGGCGAGTTTGGTCGCACTCCTTTCCGCGAGGGCCGGACCTCCAAAGGCAAGGTGTTGGGACGGGATCACTTCCCCGATTGCTACACGATGCTGATGGCCGGTGGTGGTGTGAAAGGTGGTTATACCCATGGAGCCTCCGATGATCTCGGATTCTCAGTGGCCCGTGATAAAGTGCATGTCCACGATCTGCAAGCGACCTGGATGCATCTTCTCGGGTTTGATCATGAGAAACTGACTTACCGTTTCCAGGGACGTGACTATCGTCTCACTGATGTTCATGGCAAGGTGGTGAAGGAATTGTTAACGTAGTTAAACTGGGTTTAATTTATCTCCTAGTTTCCCGAGAGCAAGGTGAGGCTGAGGAGTCTCTTTCCGCCGGGATCGTGAATCGGCCATGGGCAGCGGAAGAGGTGGGTGGCCAATCCATTGGCGAGGAAGCGTGCGAGCTTATGGTGACTGCTAAGAAATTGAATTTGAGATGGGGCTCTTGAGGATCCTCTTGAGAAGATCGGAGAGGGGAAAAGAGGGGTGTGACAAAACAGATCTCACCAGTAATCTCATGGGGAACTTTTAGAAGTGGAATGCCGAGGTGATTTCTTGAGATGGCAAGGCATGACGGAGGCGTGGCGCGGGTAGCACAACTAAGGGGGCGCTAATCCTCTTCGGTTCCACCGAGGGTGACGTTGATGTTGTATTTGTTCTGGAGGTGG
>Ga0114998_10002883_pt1 | contig 12834 bp, 12 predicted proteins | sample ArcticOcean_MG_C_5_FD_87044 | JGI IMG/M metagenome (GOLD analysis project Ga0114998, IMG submission 87044) | Marine microbial communities from western Arctic Ocean - ArcticOcean_MG_CB4_138 | ecosystem: Environmental > Aquatic > Marine > Oceanic | place: Arctic Ocean: Canada Basin | collected...
GCCGTACATATCAATAATATTCTATTAGGGGAATACTCGCCTAAAATCATAGAAAGAGGACATAATAAAATAAAAACTTTTGGAATAGGGAAAGAACATAGTAAAGATTTTTGGCAAGGATTCATTAGGCAAATGCTGGCTTCTGGACATATTATTATTAATATTAAAAAATTTGGGTGCCTACAAATCACAACCACAGGAGTTCAATTATTAAAAAATGAATTACAATTCAATTATAAAGAAATTGAATTAAAGTCTCATAAAACCCCTAAAAATTATAAAGAAAAAATTACACTTAATATTCAAGATTCTGATTTAGAACTTTTATCTGCTTTGAAAAAATTAAGGCTAACAACTGCTAAAAGCTTATCTGTACCTGCATTTGTAATCTTTTCAGATGCAAGTCTGATCGAAATGGCAAAATTAAAACCTAAGGACCAAATAGACTTTTCTAAAATAAATGGCGTTGGTCCAAGTAAATTAAAAAAATACAGTGATACATTTTTATCCGTCATAAATGGCTAATAAATCCTAATCTTATTAACATCTATTAATGCTTTATGCTCCTTTCCATAAGCGACTATAGCTATAGATTTTATATTATTAGCATTTATCGTTTTGGATAACATCACACCTGATCTGTTAAAGCTATTAAAAGGTATATTAATAGTCTGCCAATTACTATTTACTTCAAATGAAGCTTGATAATATTGCCATGGTAGTAATGTTCCTGTAGTTCTTATGTGCACAAAGTATTCTTCAATATTACCTCTTACCTCTATTTGAATACCTTCACTACTGTTGTCAAAATTATTAATAATTTTTCGCCTAAACTGGATAAACCCTCCGTTATTTTCTAAACTGACTATTCCTGTCATACGCACAAAAGACTTATTTTTTTCTTTAATAAATTCTATTTTTCCATCTGAATAACCACCCATAACTTGGTCTGATATAAACTCCCATTTTGCCTCTGGTTTATTATCAAAGTCTTCAAACTGCATATCATTTCCTATACTTTGTTTAGATAGTAATAAACATAGAATAATAAAAAGTCTTATCATAACTAACCTTTCTATAAATACTGAATCACTGTAGAATAAATACAATCAATAATATTACGAATTTAGTTTATATATAGATTATATTAATACCAACTTTAAGCTTAATTAACTGAAAGAAAACAATATGAAAAAAGAAATTGAAAATATATTAGAAAAAGCAATCTTTGCAAGTCGTTGGTTTATGGCCCCTGTATATTTAGCACTTTCTATTTCTTTATTCTTTATTACGGTAAAGGTTTTACAAGAGTTTTTCCACAACATCCCCTTAATGTTTGCAATGGATGTAAAGGATTTATTATTATTTGTATTACACATAGTTGATTTAGCTCTAATAGGAAATTTAGTTTTAATGGTTATCTTTGCAGGATATGAAAATTTTGTTTCTAAAATTGGCGTAGCTCAAAACAGTGAAGACAAGCCAAGCTGGATGGGCAAAGTAGACTTTAGTGGTCTTAAATTAAAACTAATAGCTTCTATTGTAGCAATTTCAGGTATTAATTTACTAGAAACATTTTTAGATATTAGCACTAAAACTGAACAAGAACTTCGTTGGATGGTAATTATACATCTTGTTTTTGTTGCTTCAGGAGTTATGCTTGCTTTAATGGATTATATAGCATCAAAAAGTGAATCACATTAGCACTATGTCTTTTTTATTAAATTAAGGAAGGTCTATAAATTTTCATAATATTTTTATATCTCATAAAATATACATAAAAGAAGAACAAAACATCCATACTGATACTTAATAATCTTACCTAATAATTTAATTTAGGAAAGATATTGAAAAATTATATTGAAATTTACTCTTTAGCTATACCAGGCATGCTTATATTCCTTATATTTATTTTAGCTATAGGCATAATTATAATTCATACTTGGGATTTATATAATAAATTAAACCTTATATATTTATTATTTTAACTGACTATTAATAAACCTATTAGAATAAGTGCCCACTGTATCAGTATTTATCGCAATTGTTTTACCTGATACATTGCCTTCTACATTCCCTGCTTCTAAAGCAGATGTAATATATAAAATATTCATATTTTTTCCGCCAAACACACAACAAGTAGGCCTTTTCATTGGTGTTTTAATGGTATTAATTAGCCTTCCATTTAAATCATAATTTACAACTTGCCCGCCATTCCATTCAGCATTCCATAAATAACCATTTATATCTATGGTGGAACCATCAGGAAAGCCTTTTAAATCTGTATTATCAACAAATATTTCTGCTGCCCTTATACAAGATATATCTTGTGCCAAATTAGTTTTGTAAATTTTTTCTTAAAAGTATCAGCGTAATATATGTATTTATTATCTGGTGATGCTGTAATAGAATTACTAATATGGATACCCTTTATTATTTTATGAATATTTAAGTTATTATCTAATAGGTATATAGCTCCTTCTGGTTTAGAAGGGTTAGATTCACTCATTGTGCCACACCAAAACCTCCCATAGCCATCTGTTTTTCCATCATTAAACCTTACATTTTCAGGAAGGTTTGTTTGGTTTATTAATTTTGTAACTTTTTGGGTAGTGATATTAAAAAAAGCAAAAAATTTATCAAAGGCACAAATCAATTCTTCATGGTTTTTAGTTAACGATATTGAACAAATCCTGCTATTAAAATTCCATTCTAATTTTTTATTATCTAAAAAAGACCATGCATGTAGACGTTTAGATTCTATATCTACCCAGTAAAGCCTTTGATATATTTCATCCCAAATAGGTGACTCACCTAAAATAGATATATCATCACTAACTATCGAATAATTACTCATTATTTGAAGGCATACCTAACTTATCTCCATAAGTTGTTCCTGCATTCCAACTTTCTACATAATCTTCAATAGAAACGGTCCAGCCATTTTTCATATTCTCATCAAAGTATTCAAATAAAATACCATCTATTGCGTGCATAGATAATAAAACAACACCACCTTTATCTCCACCATGCTCAAAATGTGGCAAAGCATCTGAGTGAGCTAATGCATAATCTCCTTTTTTTCTATGAATAAAAATTTTAGAGCCATCTGCACATAATTCTGTAATATGCTGTTCTCCCTCTAACACTAAAGTTAAAGTTGATGCTACATGACGATGTCTTCTACAATGACTTTTCCCTTTATGGTATCTAAGAAGCATATCTAATCTACAACTTTTAATATCATAACCCAGAAGACTGTAATCAAAATCAATTTTAAATTCTTTACAAGACGGATCCTTATATCGTCTCCACTCCACCTTATTAGGATCATAGCTCTCTGAAATTTTTTTTATATTACTATTCATAAATGTAATCCTTAATATATTTACTCTGTATAAAGTATTAAATTATATAATTATAATGTTATTTATTTCAATATAACTATAAAATAAAATATTAAATTAAAAGGATTTTTATATGAAAAAGCTTGAGCGAACTAATTATATTATAAAAAAGCTTAATGAAATTTATCCTACAACTCCAATTCCTTTAAACCATACGAATAATTATGAATTACTAGTTGCCGTTTTATTGAGTGCACAATGTACTGATGTGAGAGTAAATACTGTTACCCCAGAGTTATTCTCTCTCGCAAACACTTCTTTTAAGATGCAAGATGTTCCTGTAGAAAAAATTTATAATATTGTTAGGCCTTGTGGCTTAGCTCCTCAAAAATCTAAAGCAATTTCAAACTTATCAAAAATATTAGTAGAAAAATTTAATGGAGAAGTTCCAGATGATATTAATGCACTTGAAACTTTACCTGGTGTAGGACACAAAACTGCAAGTGTTGTAATTTCTCAAGGGTTTGGTCACCCGGCATTTCCAGTAGACACACATATTCATAGATTAGCACAAAGATGGGGGTTAACTAACGGCAAGAATGTGACTCAGACAGAGAAAGATTTAAAATCTCTATTTCCTATAGAAACTTGGAACAAACTACATTTACAAATTATCTTTTACGGTAGGGAGTTTTGTAGTGCAAGAGGATGCGATGGAAGAATATGTAATATATGTAAAACTTGTTACCCAAACCGTAAGAAAGCTTTTAAAAACATAAAACCTTAATTATTAAAAATATATTCATCTAACTAATAATCTAAACACAAGAAATATCAGTATACCTTTTTTATTAGCAACTTTTGAAAAATATATATGCATTTAAATAACCTATTAATAATTTTAGGAAATCAATTATTTCCAATTAATGAATTAAAAAAAACTAATGCAACTAATGTGTTTATGTCTGAAGATTTTAATTTATGTAAAAAACATAAACATCATAAATTAAAAATATTAATGTTTTTTATAGCTATGAGAGAATATAAAGAAGAGCTAATTAAAAATGGCTTTAATGTTTTTTACCACTCCATTGAGGATGAAGACTTTGAAAACCCTTTTGAAGATAAATTATCAAAAATAATAAAAAACAATAAAATAAAACAAGTAAATTACTTTGAAATTGAAGACCATTTTTTTGATAAACAGATAAACCAATATAAAGAATGCTCTAAGGTTTTGTGGAAGAAATATGAAAGCCCAATGTTTATATATTCCAGAAGAAAATTCTCTGAATTTGAAGAAAAAAATTCTACTTTAAAACTATCTAATTTTTACAAATTAATAAGAAAAGATTTAAACATTTTAATTGATAAAAATAAATCCCCTATAGGGGGCAAATGGTCATTTGATGAAGATAATAGAAAAAAACTTCCTAAAATAATTACATTACCTAAAATTCCTATGAATAGGAGCTCTAAATACTCAACCGTATTAAAGAATAATATAAATAAATACTTTCCCGATCATCCCGGTAAAATGAATAATTTATGGATGCCAACAAATAGAAAAAGTGCATTAATTTGGTTAAATAATTTTTTTAAATATAAGTTAAATAGTTTTGGTGCTTATGAAGATGCGATTGCTTCTGATAACAACTTTATATTTCATAGCGGATTAAGCCCTGTATTAAATTTAGGTTTAATTACACCTAAAGAAGTTATTGAGGAGCTTCTTATATTTCACCATAAAAATAATATACCTCTAAATTCTTTAGAAGGATTTATAAGACAAATTATTGGATGGAGAGAATTTATAAGAGGCATTTATCATACTAAAGGCGAACAACAAGTTAAATCTAATTTCTGGAACCATACTAACAAGTTAACAGACCACTGGTACAGTGGCACCACTGGAATTGCTCCATTAGACGATACTATATTAGATTGTTTAAACTATGGTTATACTCATCACATTCCACGATTAATGATTGTTGCTAATATAATGACTTTATCAAGAATAGATCCAACAGAAATATATAACTGGTTTATGGAAATGTTTGTGGATTCATCCGATTGGGTAATGGTTCCCAATGTTTATGGAATGGGGACATTTGCTGATGGAGGTATTTTTGCTACTAAACCTTATAGTTGCGGTTCAAACTATATACTTAAAATGAGTAATTATAAAAAGGGGGAATGGTGCGATATAGTTGATGGGTTATATTGGAGCTTTATGAATGATAATAAGAAGTTTTTTAAAAGTAACCCAAGATTATCTTTATTAGTAGGATATTTAGATAGAATGAATGCTAATAGAAAAAAAAATATCTTTTCAGATGCTAAAAACTTTATACAATCTAAAACTAAAATATAAATTGTTATAAAAAATAAATAAAAGAGGTTTTGTCTAATGATAGAAGTAGCAGCTGCCATTATTATTTTTCAAAATAAAATTCTTTGTTTCCAAAGAGGCTTAGCAAAATATGACTATGTTTCATACAAATATGAGTTTCCAGGAGGAAAATTAAATCAGAATGAAGATCCAATAACTGCTTTAAAAAGAGAGATAAATGAAGAGTTAAAGATAGAGATAAATATCCAAAATAAATTTAAAACAATATTTTTTAAATACCCAGATTTTGAAATTAAAATGCACTGTTATATTTGTACTACGAATACATTTTCTGGAAAACTATATGAGCATATAGATTATAAACTAATGGAAATCAAAAATCTTGATCAATTAGATTGGATTGAAGCAGATATAAAGCTTGTAAAAGAATTAATGAAAAAATATATTACTTTAATTTAAAATTGTAACTAGACTTTGATATTTTCTTGGTCTATTAGTTACTCAAAATCTAATAAAACACGTCAAAATAAATTCTTATAAACTAAAATAATATTACAGGGTTACTATTGATAAAAACGACATTAGCTTCATTTGCTAAATCTATTGGTTTTAAAACTGAAAACAATATACCTAAAAAAGGCATATCATTTTCGTTATTTAGAATTGAAATATTATCAGGATTAACCGTTGCCCTAGCATTAGTTCCTGAAGCTATTGCATTTGCATTTGTTGCTGGAGTTGCCCCTTTATCTGGCCTTTATGCAGCCTTTATAGTAGGCATTATTACAGCCCTAATAGGTGGGCGCCCCGGAATGATTTCTGGTGCCACAGGTGCACTAGCCGTTGTTATGGTTTCCTTAGTTATGGACCATGGTGCTCAATACTTATTCGCAACAGTTGTATTAATGGGAATCATACAATTAACCGCAGGTGCCTTTAAATTAGGAAAGTTTATCAGGATGGTTCCTCAACCTGTAATGCTTGGGTTTGTTAATGGATTAGCAATTGTAATTGGTCTTTCACAACTTAGTCAATTTAAAACAATTAACAACATTGGTGAGTCTGTTTGGATATCTGGTAACACACTTATATATTCTCTTTGCATAGTTGCTGTAGCCATGTTCATTATTTGGTTTCTACCTAAAATTACAAAATTAGTACCATCAACACTAGTTGCAATCATATTTACTACTGTTTTAGTTATAGTTTTAAATATTGATATCCCAAGTGTCGGTGATCTCGCATCTGTCAAAGGAGGGCTACCAAGTTTTATTATACCAGATGTTCCTTTAAATTATGAAACATTAAAAATCATATTTCCATATGCTTTTATATTAGCTGCAATTGGTTTAATAGAAAGCCTATTAACTCTAAATTTAGTAGGCGAAATTACTAATAAACGAGGTGGTGCTAGTAAAGAGTGCTTAGCTCAGGGAGTTGCTAATACAGTAACAGGTTTTTTTGGAGGAATGGGTGGTTGCGCCATGATTGGTCAATCAATGATTAATGTTAAATCAGGAGGAAGAACTAGAATAGCAGGAATTGCATCTGCATTATTTTTATTAATATTTATTTTATATGCATCTTCATTAATTGAGCTCATCCCAATTGCTACATTAGTAGGTGTAATGTTTATGGTTGTTATTGGAACATTTGCCTGGAACTCATTAAAAATATTATTTTTTGTTCCGAAGAGTGATGCTTTAGTAATTATCCTTGTAACAGGAGTTACAGTCCTTGAAGATTTAGCTGTAGCTGTCATTGTTGGCGTTATTGTATCTGCATTAGTATTTGCCTGGAAATCTGCATCAAAAATTAGAGCCATAGAAAGACCTTCTATTAGAGAAGAAGGAGCTAAGGTTTATGAAATCGAAGGTCCATTATTTTTTAGTTCTACTAATAGTTTTTTAGAAATATTTAAGCCTGCAGAAGATCCTGAAGTTATTATAATTGATTTTGCTAAATCAAGGGTGATAGATCAATCTGCATTAAAAGCTATAGAGGATATAGCTGACAGATATAATAGTATAGGAAAAAAAATAAAGTTAAGACATTTAACACGCGATTGTCATAAACTTCTTAGTAGAGCAGGGCAACTTGTTGTTGATAGTGATGATGATCCAGATTATGCTATTGCTGTAGATTATGATGTTAAATTAGGAATATTTGGATAATAAAATGAGTGATGAGATGAAAAATGATGATGTTATCTTTAATTACTTTAAGTTAATCTGTGATGAGAAAGACGATGTTAAATGTGTTTCATTAGGAAATGACTGGATTATAGCCATGGAAAAAAACATATTAAGTATAGAACAAGATTTAGATGAACCTGATAAAATTAAACATACTGAAGATATCAAAAATAATAAGCAATACTTAAAAAGCCTTAAAAATAAATCTGCCACTGAGTGGCGTGAATATGGAACTCAATGTATGGTTGAAATATTAGATAATAAGAAATAAGTCTAAAATAAAAACTTTTAACTAATCATAGAAACATGTTTTTCTAATTATTTAATAATTTTTACTAATGATCCTGGCTCTAGCTCATAATCTTTTTTTAAATCACCATCTAAACCATTAATAATTTTAAACCATTCTAATTTTTTTTCATTTATTGACATCATTTCTGATAGACTAAATATGCTCTCGCCTTTATTCGTAGCATATATCTGTATTTTTTTTGGTTGTGCTATTAAGACCTCTTCTTCTGTTAGTTGATGGAAACTAAGAATTTCTTTATATAAGTCATCATAATAAGATACAGATGCATTAATATCAGTAAGAATACTAAACCTCCATATTCTTGAATCAAACCATTTTATTAATATAAGATCTCTATTATATTGACGATTTTCAAACACTATAGTTTTTTTATCTTTTACTAAAATAGCTGGCCTATCATAGATATTAAGGTTTTTCTTAAATTCTGCTCTTGACCTACCTAAGTCTCCCTCCACTAAATCTAATAGATTTAAATCTAAATCATTAATTAAGCCATCAAAAATTAATATAGATTCATTATTTTTACTTCTGGCTAGGACAGAATTCTCTCTATTTTCTAATGTAAAATTTTTTGGTACAAAAAAACTAATATTTAACGGAATATGAAAAAATTTATTATTAATTACGATTCCATTTTTTGAACTTTCTCCATAAGTAATATTATTAATCATGGCTAAATATTCATTCCTATTTGTTACGAATAAATTTTTATTATTAATACTATTTTTTACATACTCCATTCTATCTTTTGTTTTAGGATGTGTTGCGAATAGTGAGTTTATATTTTTTTTATCTTTATCACTAGATAGCTGAGATAAATCTCTTAGCCTTGATAAGAACCTATATGATCCAGTTTCATCATAGCCAGCATCAATAATATAATTTTTTCCTAAAATATCTGCTTCAATTTCTTCTGATCTACTAAAAGAAGCTAAAACTCCATATGCACCTATACTAGCAACTTGAGAGACAATGGGCTGCCCTAAAACTATATCTAAAATATTTAATCCAAGGTTTGTTATTTTTGCTTTCGCATGTCTCTGCGCTGTATGCCTAGCTTTAACATGAGCAATTTCATGACCTAATACACTTGCAAGTTCTGCTTCATCATTAGCCAATGTTAAAAGACCTCTTGAGATATAAATATATCCTCCTGGCAAAGCAAAGGCATTTACTACAGGGCTATCGAGAATAGTGAACGTCCATGTTAGATTATCTTGATTGGTAACATTTTTTAATTTATTTCCAAGAGAAGATACATATGCCTTTAATTCTTTAGATCCATAAGAGCCACCAAAAGCCTTTAATATTTTTGGGTGTTCTTTAGAGCCAATATCAATTTCTTCTTCAGCATTTAATAGAACTAGTTGTCTTTCACCTGTCGCTTTATTCTGTGCGCACCCTATAAGTAGCAAACAGAAAACTATAACAATACATGATAATACTTTTTGAAACATATTAATGATTTTACCAGCTAAAAATTAAGATTACATAACTATGTATATTATAAAGTAAATATTTATTTTAGCCTAATACCTTTAAATTATTAGTGTTAGTAGGTCAGCAGTACTTGATTTAAAAATTAATCTTTTATAAGTAGTCTTTATTTATGCCTTATAACTATAAGGTTTACTGGCATATTAAAGCAACTTAAATCCTCTTGCAGTTGGGAGGACAAATATTTTTCGAGATCATATAGCATTTTACTGTGGCCATCTACAGAAAGCACAAATGAAGCATAAAAAAATCCAGAAACTTCTCGGGCAAGCTTATCTGGTGACTCATCAAGGTTAAGAAGTAATGGTGTTATAGTTATATCAAAATCTACAAATGTTTTTGAGGCAAGTTCATTAATACCATCCGCTGTTCTCACACGAGGGTCTCCAAGCTCTATCTCTCCATAGTTCGGATATTCGCGTCGCACGTGTTCATAAATAATATTGTGTATTTCATGGTAACCAGGTGCTTTAGCTGGATCTCCATCAATAATAGCCGCAAAAATACCGTTTTTTTTAAGTATACGCTTGGCTGTAATTAAAACAGGAACAACTGGGTCCATCAAAGTCAAAGCCCAATGGCACAGAATTACGTCAACTGATGAGTCAGAAATAAAATTTAGATCTTGTGCCAGACCATGATGAAGTTTGATATCAGTATGGGACAAGCGTTTACGAGCTAGCTGCAATTCAGCATCATTCATATCAACACCTGTAAGTTCTAATTCAGACCCATATCGCCTATTACATAAATCTAGAAGAACTCCACTGCCACAGGCAAGATCAAGAACGTGAGAATGATAATTTTTGTCTATAGTATCAGCAAGCAACTCATAGCTATTTTTGCCATTAATGTCACGACAGTTCCAAGCAACTGCTTCTGTAAAACCTGGATTATTATCATGTACGGAGGAAAGGTGCTCTTGTAAGTCTTTTCCACTAGGTTGTTGACCACTTTCAATTTGACGAGTCCAAACCGAAACAATATTCAATGGTTCCTTATTCATATAGGTCTTGGTCATTTCCGTCTTTATTAACTGGCCAACAAACAGGATTTAATTTACTCGCAGCAATTTCGCCAGGTCCAACACCCGGTATAAATTTTTGCCAATCACCCGATACCATGGTCGGATTATCTACCACGCGAGCACCATCTGCAAAATATGTATTTGCGAGTACAACACGAGTTCTGTTAGTATAGTTACCCGAAGCAGTATGGAAACTGCGGTTATGATGAAAACTAACTTCACCTATCTCAAAAGGCCCATCTTCTATCAATACTTTGTTAGATTGGAAGGCTTTTGAAACATTTTTATCGTAACTTGTGTCTAATTTATTAAAATTAATGTTTTTAACATGGTCATAAACACTTAGTGGTTTAGCAAAAGCTAAAGGCCCCATTTCTATAGGTGTTTGTTGTGCAGGAATCCACGCTGTAACAACGTCATGTGTAGCCAATGGAAAATGATCGTCGTCACAATGCCATGGAGTACGTCCACATCCTGGCTCTTTAGCAAGAGCGTTGTCGTGGTAGAGCCGTACGCTTTTGACTCGAAGTAAGTCTGCACAAATTTTAGCAATACGGCTACTAAGTACATAATTTTTAATAATAGTATTCTTTAACCACATCATTTCTAAACTTAAGAAACGGTTATTACTTTGACTAACAATTTTTTTATCAAAAGTTTCATGTAAAATATCTAAGAGCTCGAAACGTAATTTAGCCACTGCTCCAGCCGACAAAACATTTTTTAATTTAATAAAACCATCTCTATTAAAGGTTTCTATATGTTCTTTTGTAACGACATAAGGTGAGACTAACTCCTCCTTAATATTTTTATCTGAAGGAATATCTATTGAAGGTAATGGGGGCAACTTTATGAAGTCTTTATCCATAGGTCTAGGTGGATTATCTGCAAGTGTTACATACCAATCCCACCAAGCTTGATTATCTTCATCCCAAGGCTCGTATAAATTAGATTCTAATATAATATCATTTGGCGTATATTGCTTTTTGATAATTGTAGTCCTTAATTTAAAAAAAATTACTTATAAAAATGGTTAACATTAAAATGATAATTGATTAAGAACATAAAGTTTATAAAATTAGCGTATAATCCATTAACACTATCTATAGCCTATTTATAATTAGTCAATAGAAACCGTAGTTTACTTACGTATTTAATGAAATATGTAAAACAGGTACAAACTCCATATAGGTAAGGTTTAAAAGTTAATATATGTGGGCTATCTGGAGAAAATATTGGTTGCGGGGGTAGGATTTGAACCTACGACCTTCAGGTTATGAGCCTGACGAGCTACCGGGCTGCTCCACCCCGCGTTAATAAGTTTAATCCTATATCGCTGTAAAATTTATAAAGAAGTTAAAACTAAACGATATTAAGAAGACCTGGCAACGACCTACTCTTCCGCACCTTAAGATGAAGTACCATCGGCGCTGAGGATTTTCACTACCGAGTTCGGAATGGAATCGGGTGCAGCCTCCTCGCTATAATCACCAAGTCGTCATAATATCGTAAAGTTAATATATACCTTGCCAAATATACAGAGTAATTACTGTACATGGGTTGAACTAAAGCCGATCGAGTTATTAGTACCAGTTAGCTTCACACATTACTGCGCTTCCACACCTGGCCTATCAACGTGGTAGTCTTCCACGACTCTCAAGGGATATCTAGTCTCGAGGAAGGCTTCCCGCTTAGATGCTTTCAGCGGTTATCCCTTCCGTACTTAGCTACCCAGCGATGCTTCTGGCGAAACAACTGGTACACCAGAGGTACGTCCATCCCGGTCCTCTCGTACTAGGGACAGCTCCTCTCAAATATCCTACACGCATGGCAGATAGGGACCGAACTGTCTCACGACGTTCTAAACCCAGCTCACGTACCACTTTAATCGGCGAACAGCCGAACCCTTGGGACCTGCTACAGCCCCAGGATGTGATGAGCCGACATCGAGGTGCCAAACACTACCGTCGATATGAACTCTTGGGTAGTATCAGCCTGTTATCCCCGGCGTACCTTTTATCCGTTGAGCGATGGCCCTTCCACACGGGACCACCGGATCACTATGACCGACTTTCGTCTCTGCTCGACTTGTCAGTCTCACA
>Ga0114998_10002885_pt1 | contig 12830 bp, 10 predicted proteins | sample ArcticOcean_MG_C_5_FD_87044 | JGI IMG/M metagenome (GOLD analysis project Ga0114998, IMG submission 87044) | Marine microbial communities from western Arctic Ocean - ArcticOcean_MG_CB4_138 | ecosystem: Environmental > Aquatic > Marine > Oceanic | place: Arctic Ocean: Canada Basin | collected...
CTGATCAGGTCGATATATTCAAAGAGTTTTTTAAGCTTGAACAGACCAAAGACAAGATGGGCACAGATGCAGTTACAGGCGGGGGGGCTTGGTCATGCAATTGTAAAGCAGGCCTGTGAGAAATTGTGTTATGACCTGACGCTCCGGTCAAAGCCGGGAGGGGGCTCGGTATGCAGTGTGACCTTGCCGCTAGCCGAGCCGCAATAGCGAATTCGTGTCTAACAACACCTGAAATAGACGCTAATATTTGTGATAAGTTTTGACCAAGATATCTGTGGAGTGCGGGGTGTCTGGCGAAGGAAAAAATCTGTGCTAAAACCAGCCCATGGGGTTGCAAATACCTTTTATAACAGACGCTGGAATGCAGTGGGACGCGGCGCAATAGGAGCAAGCTGGAAAGTACTTCGCTTTTTGTATTTATTCTCTGCCCAAAAGATCTGGTGCAGGCCGACCTTTAAGCCAGATTGTATCAATGATGAACTGGTCTCGCTCCGCTGTGATTGATCAAGAGCATACCCATGATTGTCTTGCGCGGATCGTTTTAATATAGATTTATTTCGGCTTCTGAGGGGTATTCTGACGTGCGAAAGGTGCCTGTTGGCGTCTGGCTACTTACCCAATTCCGTATGTTAAATTGTCAATTCTAAACTATCAAGCTGGACCTCAACTCGGTGCGTTGGGTGGAAGATTTGATACCATCCACAGTGGCACACCACGGGTCAGAAAGATTGTCATGGGTCACAGACCCAGAATTGTGCAACCGACTGGAGCTCAGAATCACCCGATATACGTTAACCTAGAGCGACATTATGAAATTCTATAATTGGCGGGCTATGACAAAAGCCATCCAAGCCGCCGGCGGTCAAAAGAGCGACGCCTGAGCAGATGATTGCTGAGCATCCGCCTGAAACGTCTGGCCATAAAAGTGCAGGCAATGTCGTGTAAAAAGGCTGCGCGGTTGGAGGCGCACTCTGCCGGCTCTTTCACAGCTGGACCAGATGATTGTCCCAACGTAAATGACTTGCGTGGAAAATTGGCTCAGACGGTCCCAATAATTGTTTCAGAACACCTGTGCCGGATGAGACGAGCACACCTGTTTCGAACGTGGCCACACCGCTTGCGTCGGTCAATGTACTGGATATTATTTGTTCTCTCCCGCCTAGACCGTAAATTTGAACGCGGCCGCCTCTTGCGGAGGTCACAGCAATATGGTGATCGTCTCCGCTGAAGGCAATGCTGCCGATATATCCGCGCATCTGGCGCAGGGTCTCTTGTGGCGCAGCGAGGGTTTTTATGTCGGCGCCCCTTGTGTGCAGCCCGACCAATGGCGGCGCATCGTTGTCGCCCTGCCATTGCATGGCAAATGCAATTTTACCCGATGCAGACACCGCAAGATGGCGTATGGAGTTTTTGTGGAACTCGGCGGCCAAGGAGGCCACCTCAACAATATGCCCCTGTTCAATATAGGCAAGATTCGGCGCCATTGTCGGTATGTTGAGTTTGGTGCGCCCTGTGTCGGGATGGGTGTCTATCCCACCATTGGCAATCACGAGGGTCTCTGTACCGGGCAGTCGCTTGATGTCGTGGGGGCCGATGCCGCCGCTGGAAAATTCATCGACGCGTTGATAGCCGTGGCGGACATCCCAAACTCCCACGCACCCTTGGCCCGCCTCAAAATCACTCTCTGTGGTAAACAGCCAGTCTCCGTCGCGGCTGAAGGCTCCGTGACCATAGAAGTGCCGCCCTGCGGGTGCAGACAACCTTGCCGACGGTTGCCCTGTTACGCAATTGGTCACGACGGCAAATGTGCCGGGACGGCGGGCGAAAGCCACGGCTTGTGGTTTTTGGGGATGTATTGCCGCTGCGTGACCCCGGCCGGGTAGGGGGATCTGGAACACCAGATCAAGGCGCGCACTAATCCCGCATAAAACATGCGACCCGTCAGGCAGGGCTGCAGCAGACAAAAAAGCCGGTGACCCCGCATCTGCCCAAGTTGGCTGCGATACTAACCCTGTGGCGATCAACCCGGTAAAAAATTCTCGCCGGGTTTTCATATCAATCGCCATCCATTGCGTTAAAGCCGGCGCTTACGCCCAGTTTCGGACCAAGATCCTCGGTGATAATTCTGCGAATTTCGTCAACAGATTGTTGTACTATTTCCACTTTTATACGGGCCTGTGGCGCCACTACACTGGCAAAAACCGGATCGTTCAATCCAGCAAGTTTTAAAAGCGCGTGATCAAATGCAGACACCAGTTTTTTTATCAAATTGCTGTCAGCAGGCGCAAGTCTGACTGCTAAATCGTGCAGCGCAGAAAGTGAGATCTTGACATGCCGGCTGGACCTGCCTGATCGCCAGACCTCTGCGCGTCTTGGTCTAGGGTGGTCAAATGTGCCCAAAGGTCGGCCCAACCGGGTATCAGACGTGAACTGCAGACCTGTTGACAGCGCCTTAAAAAGCTCCTGGACAGCCTCATCATGCGATCTGTAGGGCCCTGTGTCCGAGGGGCTGGTCAAACGGGCTGCGTAATGGTTTTTCCAGTCAGCATGGATTTTGGTGGTGGTATTTTCGATATCTTTTGTGATGGTTCGAACAAGGGCGCAACGGTATGCTGCATCGCCAGTTATCCTCAGTGTCGGATCATAAATCAGGAATTCCAACGCATAAAACCCCCGAGCGGCGATTGAGACCTCTGCATAGGCTTTTGCGGTTTGAATGATTGGGTCTTGGGTCTGGATCAAGGCCGTCAACGCCTTTGGGGTGGCGCCGCGTCTGTCCGGCCAAAACGCCAGGGCAAAAGCACGATTATCCACTTCGGTTGGCCCAAACCGCAGATGCGCAGTGTCCAGCCACGCATCAAAAGCCTTGGCGTATGCGCTGCGCAGTGCGGAGGATGCGGTGCTACAATCTGCGACAGCCGTATTTGCCAAATGCTCAGATTGGTGTGCCAGGCTTTCAAAGCGGGGCAGGATATGCGCGTGCACGACCCCTCTGGTGCGGTCGGGGATTTCCTGTCCAAAAACCAAACTTGGCAGAACAGCGCAGGCGATGGCAATCACGGCAGTTTTCATAGACTTTCCAAAAATTTGATCAGGGCGTCACGGTTGGTTTTTGGCATCTCAATCACGGCGTCGCGTTGGACTTTTGCCTCGCCTCCATGCCAAAGAACCGCCTCTAATAAAGACCGTGCACGACCGTCATGTAAAAAATAACTATGGCCACTGACCTGTTTGGTCAAACCGATACCCCAGAGCGGAGATGTTCGCCATTCGCGACCCGTTGCGCGGCCTTCGGGCATATTGTCGGCCAAACCCTCGCCCAGATCATGCAGCAACATGTCCGAATACGGCCAGATCAATTGAAAGCTCTGCTCGGGTTGATCGGCGAGGCGGTGGGTGACAAAACTGGGCCGGTGACATGCGGTACAACCCGTGGTGTAAAAAACCTCTTTACCCAAAAGTACGTTAGGGTCATCTGCATTGCGGCGGGCCGGTACGCCCAGATTGCGGCTGAAAAAGGTTACGAAATTAAGGCCCGTTTGATCAACCTCAGTGCCGCGATCATCCTGATCACCATGCGGAGCTTTTCGGCAAGCGATTTGGACCTGAGAACAATCACCGGCGCCCTTTGGAAACAGGGGCGTGGAAATGCCGATGTCCCCGGAGAACGCTGATGCAGACTGCTGGCGCAGCGTTGGTGATCCTGCCTTGAGGCCGAAACGCCCCAGCATCGGTTGATTGTATTCAACCGACCAAACGGTATTTGCACGCCCCGAAATGCCGTCACCATTGTGATCCTGCGGGTCGGCCAAGGCAAGTATGTCTGCAGCAGGGATCGCCTCGAGTAGGCCCAATCCGATCATTTGCGGGGCCACGCGGGGGCTGAGCATGGCATCGCGGTGCAGGGGCCCATACCCCAGTGTACCCGCGCGATATTTTGGGTGCCGCAACGAGGCGGTTTCGCCGCTTGATAGTTTAATAGTTTCTTCGGAATAGCTGACATCCAGTTTGTACTCGGCCGGATGGCCTTGGACGGCAAAATCTTGCAGCTGGGAGCCATAGGTTGGGTCAGGCAGGCTGGCGATATAGCCTTCAATTTCCGCAAATCTGTCTTCTTCTGTCGCTGGGATGGAAACGCGCAGCAACATAGATAGGGAATTTGTATCGTTATCCTCAGGGGGGTGCCCCCGCCCGTTCTTGATATGGCACCGGTGACATGATCGTGCGTTATAAACCGGGCCCAAACCGTCAGAGGCCAATGTTGATGACGGCGATGAGACCCACAGCTTGCGAAAAAAGCCCTTACCGACGTTGAAATTCAATTTGTCTTCAAAACGGATATTTCGGGAGGGTTGCGAAAAGGCATCTGCGCTGTGTCGAACCTGCACCGTTGCTGCCCCTGCTGAAGAGGTCTCGACCCGCACTGCTTTGGAAAACGTTGCGGTTGGTGTGGTCACCTTAAAGATTCGTCCAGCTTCATCGGCCGTGCGTGGCATGATGTTGAGATGGGGCTCGTCAAAAGGGCCAGCCAGTGAGGCTGACCCCGTGATAGCTGTAAAGCCAATGCAGGTGATTAAGATCGTGGTCGCATGTGGCTTCATCAGGTTTTATTGAAACACTGCATCCGGGTTATCGAGGCTATCGGAGCCCTCAAACGCGATCTGAGACAACCCCAGGGCACTGACAACCCGTTCAATCGACCGAGTTTGGTCAACCAGACCGTCTACCCCGCCCATGATCAGGGCTTTGCCAGCCGCATTTCCACGCTCCAGCATCTGATCATATTTAAAACCGGTGTCTGCCGCTGTCTTGATGCGGCCAAGCGCCATCATTGTAGTTGACAGCTTTTCGCGCATTTCAACGTCGAGGGTGGTGTCGGTGGCGGCAACCATGTCTGACAGAGACGGACCAGAGACTAATACTCCATTGATACGGACATACTCTCCCAGATAGACATTCTGAACACCTAAGCCGTCATAATAATGGCTGTTATGGGTGTTGTCTGAGAAACAGTCATGTTCTTCTTCTGGATCGTTCAACATCAGGCCAAGGCGCATCCGTTCGCCAGCCTGTTCGCCATAAGACAGTGATCCCATCCCCGTCAAGATGGCCGACAGGCCTGCATCTGTGTTTGCCATCAGGCTGGCACGTGCTGTTCCGGCGTCGGTCCACTGTGCCGACATCCATTCAAGATCAGATAGCAGCAAATCTGTGGCTGCTTTTAAATATCCGCCACGTCGGTCGCAATTGTCATTGGTGCATGCATCTCCCGCTGCGAAATCCGTCCATGGTCGATTTCCGGCGCCATCTTCATGGCCGTTCAGGTCCTGGCCCCAAAGCAGAAACTCGATGGCGTGGTATCCAGTGGCTACATTGGCACCGACCCCGTCCGCTTCGTGCAGGGTTTCGGCCAATAGTTTGGGCGTAATCGCAGTCGCATTAATTTGTGTACCTGACAAAGAAAATTCTGGATTTGCAACGATATTGAGACCCGCAAATTTGTTTTCATCAGTTGGGCCGCCGTATGACGCAGAAACATAATCAATCAAACCTTCATCCAAAGGCCAAGCGTTCACCTTGCCTTCCCAATCATCGACGATGGGATTGCCAAAACGATACACTTCCGTTTGTTGGTAAGGGATACGCGCCGCCAACCAAGCCTCTTTGGCGGTTTGCAGTGCCTCGGCTGATGGGGTTGCCAGCAATGCATCTACCGCGGCTCCAAGGGTCTGTGCTGTTATAAGGCTGTCTTGGTATTTGGCGGCGGCGATGTCTGCATAGGTGTCTAATACCGCCGTTTTATCAACCGCGAAGGCCGATGTTGCGCAGACCAAGGTCAGCGCTGTTGAGATTGCGTAGATACGTTTCATTTATCCATTCCTGTTAATGAAGAGTGACTTGTGGTGGAAATAATGGCTTGCTTTGTCCATCCAATGCCTTTGGCGTGTCCAAATGCATTTGTTTTAGAGCCATACCAAAATCGGTGGCGAGCGAGGTGATGAGCGGTGCAATATTGGGCGGCACCAAGAGCGTGGCGATCAGCATGGCATCTGCCTGCTCACCGTCGGCCGCTGTCGTGATGAAATTGGCAAAACAGGCTTCGTCAGACCCAAGATAATGGCAATTTACGGTACGCTTGATCATGGGTCGATGACCGTGCAACGCACATAGGGCGCAGAACCGATCAAACGCCTGCAAAGATTTGCGACCTTGCGCAAAGCCCAAAGTCACTGCAAACTGGTTCCAGATTTTGGATTGGCTTTCAGCGCCATCATGCCAAAGGCGAAGATAAATCACTGAAGCTGCCGCAACCGCATTAAGATCTGCGAGGATACCAACTGGTGTCGCCCCTGCGTCTGAGTGCATGCACGTCATTTGAGCGGTGCCATTGTTCGGGTCTTGGTCTTTCTAGGATATGATATTCTGGCGAGAAGCCCAGTGGCAATAGCCTGTGCTTTATCCCGTGACAACGGCACGCGCCAGCACGTCGGGTCTTGCGAAATTTGAATTGAAAACAGCACCAATCAGCCCTTTTATCTGTCGACGGATCGGGCTTCCCTTGGTACGAATCAGAGTGGCTGGCAGTCGCCTAATTGTGACCTGTTTGAGATATGGCGTCAACCTGAGTTTTTTAGTAAGGTATTAAGTGGGACGCGGTTCTTTAGTTTGAATATAATCTCAAACATACACTTAAAAATGCATAATATAAATTATAATTTTCAGAATATATCATTTAATATATGCTTTTAAATACTCAATAAAAATGATTTTATCTTTATATTCTGGCATGATCTTTTTTTAAATGCAGAGTTTTCGCTTAGTAGGTTATAGAACTTGAGCGCCGCTGTTGTCACTGCGTTTTGAATTTGTAAATTCAAGCATGCCCGTGAAGTGCAGCCAGTTTATACAGTTTTATGCAAAAAGAACCTGACTGACTTTGGCACATAATTTTGTATTTTTCAAAGGTTGTGACCTGAGCCTGAGCAGGAAGAGAACGCTGAAGTGGCGAGCTGACCCGATTGTCTGAGGACGCAGATCACCCGTTCGATCGTGTTTTATTTTAAGGTTTACTTGGGTTAATAAGTTTGAATTTGGCAGGCTGAAATTGTGATGGTGGGGTATGGTTCAGGCGGTTTTTTGTTTTGTGTGACCGCGAGACGCACCGACGCCTCGAGCATCTTTTGAATGACCGTTTAGCATGTCGAGTTTTTATAAATCTGGGCATGCTCGCAGGTGGCATCTTTGGTTTTTCCAAAGTGGGGCGTGATCGGTTTTATGCTTTAAATTGAGATAACACATTTCAGAATTATAATACTTGTACTATAATCGCTCAAAGACCGGAACGCAGAGAGGTATTCTTGATAGGGAATGTCTCATAAACCGGTTCAGTTTTAGTCAGATCTTCATCCTTGGGTTTGGCTGAAAAAAGGACGAACTTAAAAATAGCCACCCAAAGTAAGAGGCATCAATGAAGAAAATAATTCTAATAGGGGTCGCAGTTTTTGCTCTGAGCAATTGCCAATCCACGTCGACAGCGCCAGGCCCCGCCGGGCCAAAACAAACCGTTGGTGCTCTGAGTGGAGCCATTATTGGAGGTGTGATCGGCAATCAGATTGGTGACGGACAGGGAAAAAATATCTCGACGGCACTTGGAATAGTCTCAGGCGCTGTGATCGGAGCCAGCATTGGGCAAACATTGGATCTGATAGATCAACAATATATGGCGGATACTCAGTTGCAAGCACTTGAAATGGCGCCGACAGACACTGCTTTGGATTGGAATAATCCCGATACCGGGAACAGCGGATACACCACCCCAACCAACACATATTATCAAGATAATCTGCCCTGTCGGGAATATACCACTGTGGTCACTGTGGCTGGAGAGCAGCAAGAAGCCTATGGGACAGCCTGTAGAATGGGTGATGGTAGTTGGAAAATTCAATAACTTCGATCCTTCAGGACCGCTTGGCATCATGCGGGTGGCACCTGATTAAGCGATGATGTGTGTTTTGCCAAAATTGGCGACAAGTCATTTCAGGCAATCTGGCTGTGTCCGGATTGCGCAGTGCTTTTAAGAGCAGCAGACTTGACCGCGCTTTGGATTGCTTGGCTCAAGGCGATAGAGTTTCGGAGAAGTTTCCACGTCATTTAAAGTCGATCAAGTGTTGTTGAAGGCAAAGAGACATATTGACACGGGTGATCCGGTCGCAGCCGCCCACTTGTATCACTCGGTTTTAGCGAAATTTCCCAAAAATAAGCAGGCAATAGCAGGCCTGGAAGCGATTAAATCCTAGGGGGCGTCTTCAGGGCTCAAAAATCAAGAACCACCAAAAGCCCAGTTGCAAGGGTTGATCAAGCTTTACAATCAGGGTCTTTATCCGCAAGTCTGTGAAGCAGCAGAGAAACTTGCAGAGCAGCACCCTCAATCGACGGAAACTTTGGGTATTATCGGTGCTGTGAGCTTTGAAGTTAAAGATTTTGATTGTGCAATCAGTTGCTATCAGCTTGCCGCAAAGCTCATCCCAGATTCTGCGGAAACCTATTTTAAAATGGGTATTGTTTTTGGTCCTAAAGGTGATTTGACCGCAGCCAAGGCCAGCTTTCAAAAAACGCTTGATATCAACCCGGAACATGCACATGCTCATAATAATATTGGTATTATGCAGTTAAAAATGGGTGAACTTGATGCCGCGTTTGCAAGGGCTTCCAATGCGCTGCGCCTCGTGCCCGATCATGCAGAAGCACATAAAAACAATGGGGATATTTGCTTTGAAAGACATGATCTAAAACCTGCGGTTGACAGCTATCGTCGGGCGTTGGAACTTAATCCAGCTGCGGTGCCGGTCCACAACAATCTGGCTGCTGCCTGTCTGGCATATGGCGACCGCGTGGGCGCAATCCAAAGTTATGATGCACTTTCGAAATTAGAGCCAGACCATCAAAAAGCATAGTCAAAAAAACTGCACCAAATGGTCCATCTGTGTGACTGGAGCGCCTTTGACCCTGATGTTATTTCCTCTCTTGGGCTTGCCGGTCCAGACACAACACCGTTTTGGCTGCTGCCATTGGAAGACGCGCCTGAACGGCATTTGATACGCAGCAAAATCCATACGCAGAGCCAATACGGTTTTGCACCACTGCCTTTTACCGCCAAAACTGCAACAAAATCTGATCGCGTGCGTATTGGGTATTTCTCTGCCGATGTATACCAACACCCCGTCATGGTCTTGCTGGCCAAAGTGTTGCAGATGCATGATTGAAGCTGGTTTAAGATTTTTTTCTATGGGTTCAGTCCGAAAGAAAGCGATCGCCTTCAAGAGCGTATTGTTGCGGCTGTTGATGTCTATGATGACGTGTTGCAGATGCGCGATATTGATATAGCAAGGCTGGTGCGGCAGGATGGCATTGATATTGCGATTGATCTTAACGGGTATACTGAAAACAGCCGCTCTGGGATTTGCGCCCACCGCGCTGAGCAATTCATATAAAATCACTCCAGCTGAGTTTGATCTGTGGATGCGCCTTCTTCAGGCGGTTGAGGGTAGCGTTTTATGGTTGCTGCAAGATAATGTGTTGGTCTTGAAAAACCTGATGATTGAAGCCGCTAAAAGAGGCGTTGATCCCAAACAGCTGGTGTTTGCCAAGCGTGCGGATCATGGCCAATATCTTGCGCGGTTTCAGCGGGCCGATCTATATCTGGATACGTTCATTTACCACGCGGGTGCGATCGCAAGCAACGCGCTTTGGGCGGGATTGCCGGTTTTGACCAAGCGTGGCCGAGGTTATACTGCGCGGATGGCTGCTATTAAAGCCAAGTTGGCGTCAAACCGCATAACCACGCCATTGTTCAACACCGAATTGTTCACGCAGCATCTCGAGGCTGGCTACCAGCAAGCCTACGATCGTTATCTTGAAGGCAAAGCGCCGGATGTAATTGAGGTTACAATGCCCGTTTGACAGTGGTAACGGCTGGTTCCAGAAAAAAGCCTGATCGCCAATACCCCGAGCAGTGGAGTGCGAATAGTAAAATTGCTTGCCTCTTTTTCGGCAGGTTCTTGCCAATTACCGTCTATAGGTTCGTACTTGGACTGAATTATTGAAGATATCAAATTCAATATTACCTAAACTATCCAAAGCCCTTTGACCCAAGATTACCACCGGCAGTTTGACGTTGAAACGGTATGACCCGGTGACAGACAGTAAAGTGAATTCGCTGTAAATTGTATGGTCTTGATAGACCTTAGCTTTGAGCTGTGCGATCACGACAAAAGTGACTGACAATTCTACATCTAGATTATCTATGAAATTTTCGTAAAAAGCAGATATTAGTGTAAGGGGTCCCAATGTTACCGAGTGTTGATCAACAGCTGAAATTGGCGAAAGAATATCTGGCAAAGGGTGATACTGGAGCCGCCGAGGATCTGTTCCGTCAGATTTTAAGCCAATTCCCAAAGGATCAAGCGGCGCTAGCGGGCCTCAAAAACCTTTTATCTCAGCAGCAAAAAGACAAGATACCAACAGGCGTGCCGCCACAGTCTGCAGTGCAGGCGGTAATCGGGCTATATAATGCTGGCAGGTTGGAGGACGCGGTTGTTCATGGCGAAGAACTGGCGCGCCAATTTCCAAATTACTTTGAGATCTATAGCATTATGGGGGCTGCCTATCTGGGTCTGGGAAATGCTGAAAAAACCCTTAAGAATTATCATAAGGCATTGCAGATAAGGCCAGATTTTGCGGATGCTTACAACAATATGGGTATTATTTTATATGAACAGGGAAATCTGGATCAAGCAATTACCAACTATCAAAAAGCGATAATGATTGAACCTGATTTTGCCGACGCTTATTTCAATCTGGGAAATGCGTTCAAACGAAAAGGTGACCTGATAAAAGCGGCACACTATTACCAAAAATCACTTTTGATCCAACCGGATGACGCTGAAGTCCTGTTGAATTATGGCAATGCACTATCCGGCTACGACCAGTTTGAAAAAGCAATAGAGATTTACAAAAGAGCATTACAGCTTCAACCAGCGCTTGTTGATGCTCAGATAGGCTTGGCAGAAGCCCTGGCGCAAAAAGTTAACACTGGAAAAGTTGAAAATGACGAATTGGATATTGCAGGTCTTGAAGTAAATACGGCAGATTTTCACAATTCAAGGGGCATTGAGCTGGCAGAAAAGGGCGCGTTTGACGCCGCGGTCTCTAATTATAACCAAGCGCTGCAAATCAGACCTGACTATGCTGAGGTGTATAATAATCTAGGCTTGGTCTTGATGAAAAAGGGTCAACTTAATCTCGCAAGAAAAAACTTTGAGCGGGCAGTTGAAATCAAGCCAGACTTTGCGGCTGGGCATTTCAATTTGGGTAATTATTTTTTCAAAAAAGACAATTTAGAGAGCGCAATTAATAGCTATCAGGCGGCGCTGGCAATCGATGCGACCTATGCCGAGGTGCTAAATAACTTGGGTAATGCGTATTCAAAAAGCAAACAGACCGATTTGGCCCTCAAGAATTATAAGGCGGCTCTTGAACTCAAACCGGATTATATTGATGCGCATTTGAATTTTGGCAGCACGCAACTGGAAAATGGCAATTTTGACGCCGCGATTGCGAGTTATCAGCAGGTTCTGCGGGTTGACCCGACAGATGCGACCGCCCATGGCTTTCTGGCCTACGTCCAAAAGTATGATGGGTCTGAACCCCACATTTTTCAGATGAAAGAGCTCTATCACGATACAAAAACGTCTGATGACGACCGGGTTCATCTTGGATTTGCGTTGGGTAAAGCCCTTGAAGATGCGTCTGACTTTAAGACGTCGTTTCAATTTTTGCAGCAGGGAAACCATCTGCGAAAACTACAGTTAAGCTATGACCTCAATAAAGACCGCAAGCTGTTTTCTCATATCAAAACCATGTTTGAAAACCAGTCGAGGCAACCGATAAAACGACCAACTGCTTCAAACCACAAACAGCCGATTTTCATTGTTGGCATGCCCAGATCAGGAACGAGCCTTGTCGAACAAATCGTATCAAGTCACTCTATGATTCATGGTGCGGGCGAGCTGGAGACACTGGATCGCCTCATTGGCCAGTTTAATCCCTTCCAAGGATATTTTTCTGCGGATAGTCTCGCAAAGCTTGGGCAAACTTACCTGCGTGCTTTGCATGACTTTGATACAACCAAGCCATTGGTTTCGGATAAAATGCCGTTAAACTTTCGTTGGATAGGATTCATTTTATCAGCGCTGCCCGAAGCAAAGATTATCCATGTTAAACGTGATCCTAAGGCGACCTGCTGGTCAATATTTAAGCAATATTTCTGGGATGATGGAAATGAGTATGCGTATGATATGCAAGATCTATGTGAATACTATAAAATGTATCAGGACCTAATGGGGTTTTGGCATTCTAAATATCCAAGAAAAATTTACGATTTAAATTATGAAATATTGACGGAGGATCAAGAAAAAGAGACCCGAAATTTAATCTCCTACCTCAATCTAGACTGGGAAGATCAATGTCTGGATTTTCACACAAACAAACGGTCGGTAAAGACAGCTTCCAATCTGCAGGTGCGGGAAAAAATGTACACTGGCAGTTCACAGAAATGGCGACAATATGAACCCTATCTCGCAGAGATGTTGCGCGGATTGAAGGGCTGTTAAAACTACCTTGCATGGGTGACGGCGTATTCCGTTGAATATGGTGAGGCGCAACATATGTTATTGATTTCGTCGCCAATTAGGTTCGGGATGCGGGTAGCGTCTGTGGCTGGATAGTTGGTGCATGGTCTTAAGTACGTAAACCACCAAAACCACCAAAAC
>Ga0114998_10002888_pt1 | contig 12823 bp, 11 predicted proteins | sample ArcticOcean_MG_C_5_FD_87044 | JGI IMG/M metagenome (GOLD analysis project Ga0114998, IMG submission 87044) | Marine microbial communities from western Arctic Ocean - ArcticOcean_MG_CB4_138 | ecosystem: Environmental > Aquatic > Marine > Oceanic | place: Arctic Ocean: Canada Basin | collected...
GCACTCCATAAAGCATTACTCCAGCAAGGAGTGGATTCGAAACTCATGTTCTCAAAGGGAGACAAATCCGATGACGTGCCAATAGCCGAACCATTCTTCAAGTCGAAGCTTGCCCGAAAGCTATTCAACCTTAGCACCAAATGGGTCGAACCACAGATACTAAAGAGTGAAGCCACTTACAATAATACCGACCTTTCCATCGGCGTGGTCGGGCATCCGTTCTTCATTAAACGCCAGCAAATCGAAAATGCCGACATCATCCATTTACACTGGATCAACTCTAGATTCCTTCGAATCAAAGCCATCCAACACTTCAACAAGCCCATCGTCTGGACGCTTCGAGATGCATGGCCCTACACTGGAGGCTGTCACTACACTACAAACTGCGAAAGATATAAAACTGGTTGCGGCCAGTGCCCTATCCTAGGCTCATCCAACCCGAAAGACATTACCCGTAAGGTCGTCCTGAGCAAAGAGGCTCATCTGCCCGCAGACATACGCTACATAGCCCTGAGTAATTGGACGGCGGAACAAGCCCGCGCATCATATTTGCTAAAGGACCAATCTGTGCAAGTCATCTCCAACAGTATAGACAGCACATTCCTGTCTCCACCATCTCAGAGTAAAAAAGAAATTCGCCGTAACTTCAACTTACCTCAAGGCAAAACTATAATACTCGCAGGAGCCGCTAAAATCGACTCTAAGTATAAAGGTTACATTCAAATACTCCCAGACTTGTCAGACTCCAATGACTGCCACCTAGTCACTTTTGGTCGAATCTCAGAAGCACTGAGATCAAAAATCAAGATACCAGCCACACATTTAGGGGAGATTTCATCGCCCCAGCAACTCCGGGGGCTTTATTGCGCAGCAGACATCTTTATTGCACCATCCACTCAAGAGGCGTTTGGAAAAACACTGGCCGAAGCAAGTGCCTGCGGACTGCCAGTCGTTTGCTACGACATCGGCGGGCCGAAGGACATCATCAAAGATAGAGTCACCGGCTATAGGATTCCAAAGGACGACCGCGCTGCGTTTATAAAAAGAACCCTCGACCTCGCGGCAGCCCCCGAAATTCTCAAAGCGATGGGAACAGCCGCCATCCAGCGCACAGAGTCACATTTTTCCCCCACCACCGTCGCTCAGCAGCACATCAGCCTCTACCAACAAATGCTAAGCCCGGCTGAAATCAAGAAGAGGTAGATGGTCGATCCATCGCATCCTCCAATAACAACAACCGTTCAGCTTAAATTCAAGCGATGAAAAACAGATATCTCAGCGAGCCAGCAAAAATATCTATCTCGATTTGCACGAGAGAGCGACCAGTCATGCTCGCTAACTTACTCAGGAGTTTCGAAGCACTGCAGCCACTGGAGGGCGTCGGAGTCCAGATCGATATCGTAGAAAATCATACGGCAAAGAATCTTGAAGCACTTATCCTCGATCTTTCCCCCTCCCTTCCATTTAAAATCATACACCACTGGGAGCCCAAGCTGGGCATCCCGATTGCCAGAAACCACGGACTACGAGCGGCGAAATCAGCAGACGCAACGCACATCATCTTCATTGACGACGATGAACGCGTCGATGAAATGTGGCTTAGAGAGCTATGGAGCGCCTACCTGCAATATAGTGAAGACACCGTCATCTTAGGTACAGTCATTTCGACATTCGAATCCTCCAAAAACCAGCACTTGCATCATCTGTTGCAGCGAAAGATTCGTCCAACTGGATACGCCCTAGACACATGCGCCACCAATAATGTCATCGTGCACATTGAAACGCTCGACCAACATCAGCTTAAATTCGATGAAAGCCGGCCCCTAGCAGGAGGCACCGATAGTCAGCTCTTCCGAAAGGCCCACCTTTTAAAGATTCCAATGTTTTACAGTGCGGAAGCCATTGTCTATGAAGAAATCCCCGCAGCGCGCGTCAACATGCGCTGGATCAGCAGACGTAACTTCCGAGTGGGGCTCACCTATGGTGAATACAAAAAGGAACAGTCCTCTGGATGGAGTTTCCCGATCAATCGATTGCGCGCACTACTCAAACACAGCTTGAAAATATTCATTCACACCATCGCCTACAATCCAGAAAAGCTAAGAAAACGATGGCTCAAAGTGTGCATCACCTCAGGCCAGATCCTTGGTTTTTTTGACATGCGGATGGACTCATATAAGAACGTACACGGAGGATAACTCCTGCCTCCCCCACTTAATATGGCAAATATAACCAATCCGTTACGGCTATCCGTAATTATAAATAATTATAATTATAGCCAGTATATTGAAGAATGCATTCAGTCCACCCTAAAGCAGACACGCCCTGCTGACGAAATAATATTCGTAGATGACGGATCGACAGATAATAGCTTAGAAATTGTTGAAAGATATAGAGATCACGTCAAGATCATCAGCCAACCCAATGGGGGACAACTAAGCGCCGTCATGACTGGAACCGACGCATCTACTGGAGACATCTTACTTTACCTAGACTCTGATGATATCTGGAAAGACATACATTTAGAGACAGTCGAAAATACATTCAAATCAGCCCCTGGATTAGGCTGCTTATTCACGAGCCTAGAACTATTCGGCACCGATACAGGTCCACATCGAAAAAATAAACTTAAACACCCTTCTAAATTAAACGAATCCAAACTCATCACATACTATCTGGATCAGTTCCTCGGACGCCCTACCTCATCCGGCGCCTTTCGCAGCGCTCCGATGAAGCAGGTGCTCGCCGCCTGCCGAGGGATCGAAAGCGACTTTAAGGTATGCGCAGATAAAGTATTATCGCAAGGGGCATCACTAATCGGAATGAGTAAACTGTTCATTGACGATTGCACGGTCCGCTACAGGACACACGATTCCAATGCATTTTACAACGCAGACCGCAGGACCGAAGAAGAAAAGCAGATGAAATACCGCAACAGTCTAATATGCAGCAGGATACAACTAAATCATCCATTCAAGAAGGATACTAATGCGCTAATAAGGGAAATAAATAAGAACCAGAACGCTCAATTAATCAAGCTATACTACAGAAGAGTTGCGAAACGTATGCAACTCTCTGAAATATCAAAAGCACTGCTAAAATATCGCCTAAGGATCATCACATGCAGGTTAGACAATTAGGAGAGTGTCGCCATTGTAAATTACTGATCTTGGCGGACGGTCGACTAAAATCAACATACTCACATCAACGAATCAGAAGTTACACAAAACCTTAGACACTGTTGCGCTCACTTCAGCCTCGCGCACATCACGAGGAAAATAAATTAAATCGCGATTTTAACGCTTTAAAATGGACTCGCAATTTTCGCTCAAACTGCCTTAAATAAGAGACCCGTTTTACAGATTTTGGCAGAGTCAGACACTGCCCCTTAAAACTCCCATTAAGGAAACCATCCGCCTCCCAATATTTGAAATCGACGCCACGATTCACCAAATAATATCCGTATATTAAGGCCTCTCTTTTGGATTTGGGTGCAAGCGTCTCATCGCCAAGTAATCGCATCACATCAGCATGATCTCTAGCCTGATGAGTCACATCAAACAACTCGTAAAATGCATGGCCTGCTAGAATCGAAACCTTATCCCCATAAGTGGCTTCGATTCCGATCGTTGACCCAAACGTTAAAACCGTATCTGCCGCGTTTAATAAAGCATATGAAGACACGTGCGAATCAGGTGCAATATAAGTAAAATTCTGCAGGCCTTCGTTAGCTAATCGCCGTAACCTCTGTGTATCCTCATTATCAACAGAGTTCAAATTCGGATGCATCCGCAGATAAAAATGAACATCTGGAAATTGCAGCAAGGCGTCACATATAATTTGCTCAACTCCGTGACTCTGACTGTCATAAATTGGATTTTTCCATTCAGGCCCCAGGCCTACAAATTCATCCTCGGATGAATTAAATATAACCACATTTCGTCGACTTGCATCGAACCCCTCTGGCAAAGAGTCTTTTTTCTGATGTTCCAAGAAATTCTTCCACGACCTGTCCGCACCTAGAATCCTTCGATTGAAGAATTCATTTGCTAAAAACTCCCTTTCAGCATGGTCATCACAATTATCCCAAAAAGAAACTGCATGCTTATAAAGGTAATTTCGATCGTGAGGCGTCGCACCCTCAAAAGTCATATATTTATCTGTGGATGCCCCTCGCTCATGAGTGAACGTAACCATCCCCTCCACATTACGGCACGCATTCAACGCTGCATTTGTGATATCAAACCGCCCATTAAAAAGATAAGCACGATCAAAGGGAGCCTGCACCTCAAGAAACTGTCGCACGCTCTCATAAGTATAAACAGAAGCCTGTAAACGCGTGGGCATACAACTCCACAAATCGGTGCGATCAACATTAGGATTGCGCGACTCCGTAATAAGAGACGACGCAATTCCTAAACCAAGCTTACACCCATCATAGACAAACCTCTCTAGACTCGAAAGATCCGTAACATTCTCTTCAATCTCCCTCGCAATTTCGATTTCATCATACTGCGGCGGCCTAAAGTCACTAATTTTACAATACTCTACAGGCCCATCCAAGAGCGATAAACCATACTCCCTCAACTGGGAACAGCGTCTGCATATTTTGGGATTTCCTGATTGATTACTATAACAACTGCCAACACTGCCATCGCAACCCAGAATGACTACTTTATGCCCTTGATCCAAAAGGCACTGGGCCAATTCTAACGCTGTTCCTAAGTGAGTTTTCCAAACAAACTGACTAATGATCAAAACATTCATAAATGTAAGGTAAATTACTGTAGGTCTAATTCCTAACAAGTCTACTCATTATCTAAACCATCTGGAGAGCATGAATGACTTATAATTAAAGGTGCGCATCCTAAGTCACGTTTTGATTCAAACTATACAAAATATGTTTCATATACTCACTGGCCGTCTGCTCAGAAGATAGCTCAGTTAAGTTTATACATGCGTTAAAATGTCTAGAACAATCAATCATAAGCTTTTGTTTATTTACGCCCTTCACTAATTGTTCGAACCGGGGATTTGCCTGCCATTCATGGACACCATGAAACTTGCGATACCAAGCCAAGCCGAATACTAAGCAATTCTTACCCTGTAACAGAGCTTCAAATCCTGCGGTACCTGTCACAGTAACCGTAAAAGCTGATTTTTTAATCAGCTCGATCGAATCAGTTTCCTGCGGGACAATACACGTCATTGGCAGTTTCTTGATACGCTTAAAGAAGTTATTTGTTCTGTAGAGGCGATCCGCCGCACGAGGGAAGCGCTTTCCCTGCTTTGGATTTTCCTTCAAAACGATACCATATTCATCTGGCAACCATTCCCTCAAATGCTCTATCATTAAGGCCTGATCATCATAATCACCACCAAGCGCACAAGTTGTCATTTCAGGCTGCAGATGCAAGGGCAGATAGACAAACTTTTTAAATGGGGCACGGCAACTCGTCGCCCGTAGTAATCGTTTCCTGAATTTGTAATAAATTTTAAGCTCACTTGGACTCAAGCCACTTCCGGAATAGAGCCAGCGGAGCAATCTGGATTCGAGACCGAGAGCCTTAGATGGGGGCAACAATAATTTATGATATATTTTTTCTTGGTAGTATTTTTGGTTTCCCCGCGTAGCATTAACCATATAATCTAGAGAGCAGACCTTACTTAAGTCATACTGAGCTACTTCAGGGTCTTCGACGGGGTCGTCCAAATCCCCTACATCCTCAACTCTTGAGATAACCTTCATATACTGCACGGGTATATTAAAAAAGATTCGCACTTTTATCCCCATCGCTATGGCTACTCGATATAGAATAGTATCAAATCCCTCATGCGGGATATTTCCAAAAACGACCAAATCGACATTTTTACTATTAAGTAACCATCTGTAATAACACACGCGGTTAAAGATTAGATGATCGATAATTGAATCTTCCAAATTACTAATGTAACGATGGCGAATCATCTCTTTCAGAATTTGTTTTTTATTTCTACAAACTTCTGCCCAACAAACCGAATCATACTCGTAGTCACCTGAGTGCAATTTGCCGATGTGCTGGTCTACAATATAGCAATCAAACTTCCTCCGTCCATTTTGATCGTCTACATGGCCGACCCAATGCACTATATTAAAGTGACCAGATTCATCTAGTTTGTCCGCAAATAGAACACCAGGACCATCAAAAAATCCATGTATGAGTGTATTGATCATCTACATTCTGATTAAACCACAAAAGAATTAGTTATTATTACTACACGCACGATCCCCAACACTAAAATCACTAAAGATTCAACTAGGCTACAGTGGTAGGAGGTCTAAAAAAACTAAAGGCAAACAATTCGCTCAACTACGAATGCCTCCGCAGCTGGCACACCGATTTGGCTACCGCGAAAGGTTGCCAACGCCTTGAGCGCTTCAATCGATCGCGCATGCGGAAAGTCTCTAATTTCCTCATGATAGGCTTCAAGTGCCTTAATTTTCTGCTCTAGATGGCTTTCGATATCCACATATAGCGTTGGCACGAAATCCCGACCATAAGAGGCACCTGACCATCCAGTGCTTGAAGGCACTTCATAGCTATAAATTTTCTGCACACAGAATCCTGGTTGTGGTCGACAAGCAGTCATGGTCGCCTCGTAAGCATATCGATGGTCGATATTTAAATCTCCAGCATGATGTGTGTATACGACTTCCGGTTGAACTTGTGAGATCACACCTTCAATCGCCTTCACAACTTCCAAACGCGGCACGGAATCCATTGCATTGTCAGGGAATGAAAATGCAGTAATCGCATCTTCGGTGACTCCCAACACTTTCAATGCGGAGAGCGACGACACACTTCGAGCGGCGGCGTCCGTCGCGCAACTTTGGTCACTCGTTCTAGAACCAACTCCATCGGTTAAAAAAACCACATATACTGAATCTCCCTTTGCGATATGCTTTGCAATGGTTCCCCCACAACCAAGTGCTTCGTCGTCAGCATGTGCCGCTATTACTAAAATATTTTCTTTCATATGATTTAATAATTTTCATTTCACCATATCCCAAGATAGTGGCGTTCCTCTCGTAATTTTGACCTTTGCGGGATGACCTAAAATACGACCCATTTCTTTAGGAGGCAAACCATATCCAGGTCTTATCGATCTGACATTCTGATGAGTAAATGCACATCCTTTTGCTATATCTTTAATAGCAAATAATGATCGGGCAAATTGTCGACTCTTGATGGAAGATTCAGAATTTAAATTAAGCGTTTCGTCTCCTAATACTTTCTCCATATCCCTAACGGTTTTTATCATCTTGGTAAATTCTTCAGGATTCATGCTGAATTCAGCATCAGGCCCACCCATTACTCTATCTAAGATAAAATGTTTCTCTATGATACAAGCTCCTTGGGCTACACTGCCTAAAGCGACCATCTCCCCTTTTGAATGATCCGAAAGCCCTACGATACAATTAAAACGCCTAGATAATGCTGGTATTTGAAGGACATTCGCCGCTTCTAGAGGAGCAGGGTATGCTGAGGTGCATTTTAAGAGAACAACTTGATCATTCCCCATATTTTTACAGGCCGCAAGGGCTCTTTCTACATCTGACTCACTGGCAATCCCTGTCGAAATAATCACAGGCTTGCCATGGCTTGCCACTGCTTCGATGAGATAGGGGTCTACCGCTTCAAAAGAAGCGATCTTGTAGGCTGGCACATCTAACTTTGCTAAAAAATCAACAGCACCTAGATCAAATGGAGATGAAAAGAAGTCGAGTCCTAAAGAATGGGTTAGTTCCTGCAATGGCTTATGCCAATCCCACGGCGTCTGCGTTTCACAATACAGATCAAATAATGTTCTACCGTCCCATAAAGTTCCCCCTTTGATCACAAACTCCTTCTGGTCACTATCCAGAGTAAGGAAGTCAGGCCGGGCTGTTTGCAACTTGACCGCATTTGCACCACTTTGCGCGATTGCTTTTACAGTTTGACAAGCAATTTCAAAATCACCCCCGTGATTACATGAAATTTCAGCAATGATATATGTCGGGTGCCCTGGCCCTACTTCTGTTTGATTGATTTTGATTGATTTCATTTTAAAAAACATCGGACATACCCATGACAAGATTCCAATTTGATACATCCGTTAATTCATCTTCTATTTTTAATAACCTCTCATCTAGGATTTTAATACCAAAAAAGGTGGAAAACCCTTTGTCTGCATAACCCATAGATTCCAATGATCGTAAAAATCTCTTATTAATAGGCCAATGACGCAACTCTGATACTCTATCTGAAAAGTACGATTCCAAAGATAAATTTACCCTATCCCATGTAATTTCCGAGGGGATAACGCAATCTATTAAATGTCCAACTTTCGTATTACTGGATTCATCCAAGTAGTCTTTTACCACAGCTGCTGCAATAATAACACCCCCCTCACTCAGAAAGATTGTTACATACTTATTTTGTGGATGTTTGTCGTATCTATCCATCCATTTTTTAATCGTTGGGTAAATACCAAACAGCTGCCTATCGGCATGCAGTTCTAAAAAATCGTTGAGCTCAACACAATCTTGCCCAACTGCATAATCTAGCTCTTTAGAGTCGAAATTCTTGGTTAATCCTTTGGTTAATACTTTTGTGTAAGCGTTAAATACGCTGACGCACTTCCACCCCTCTACCTTCTCCTGGATAAGACGGTAATTTTCATTCGGGAAGCCATAAAGCATTTGTATGCCTTTATTTTTAGCGATCTGATAACATCTTTTAGAGATTTGAAAAATAGGAACCTCATTGCGATAAGCTGAATCTATAAATGCATGCACTCCTATTCCAGCCTGTATTTCATTTCCACCTATGAGAATGTTCTGAGGTAAAATAGCATAATGACCTACGATCTTTTGATCTTCTTCAGCAACCACGACAACAGATGATTCATCTGGCCAGACACGATTACTCCACAACCAAAAATCAAAGTCTCTTAAGTACGATGTATGATTGTTTAATAATTCACAAATGCCTCTTGCATCTCCTGGTTTATACTCTCTGATTTTTATCATGATGATTTAAATTGTGCTTCCTGCATCCACGGTCATATCAATACCAGTGACCCGTGCCGCTTGCTCGGACAGAAGATAGCCCACGGCGCCGGCTACATCATCAACCTCGGCTAATTCATTTAATGGTGAACGGCGCATAATCGACTTCAGTTTTTCATCATTCAAACCCGATGACATTTCCGTTGCCATATATCCAGGTGAAATCGCGTTGACCGTGATCTTGGCTCTACCAACTTCACGGGCGAGAGAACGCGTAAAGCCAAGCAAGGCCGACTTAGTGGCGCCGTAAACCGACAATCCGTTGAATCCTGTTGAGGCAATAATCGAAGCGATGTTGATAATTCGGCCTTTTCGATTCACCAACATTGGGCGTATTAAATATTTGGTCAATATGATCGTTCCTGTGACGTTCACCTGAATGATATCTTCTATTTGCGTTTCATGCATGGTGGCTAAAACTCCATCGTAAGCAATGGCAGCATTATTAACTAATCCATAAACATCACCGAATTCCTGATCCACTGCCTGAGCCCACTGATGCAAACTCTTTAAATCACCCAAGTCTAATGGCCTAAAAAAAACGCATCCTCCATGCTTTTTTGCTAAAGCCTCAAACTCGGGGGTTTCTTTTCTTGATGCTCCTAATACTCGATAACCCTGCTCAGCTAAATGAGTGGCTATGGCCAATCCCAATCCGCGACTGGCACCCGTAACTACAATTAATTTTTTATCTTTGATCATCGTTTGATTTTTCCGGTATTGGTTAATGTGATTTGATCGACTATTTCAACCACTGCGGGCCTCTGAAATCGGCTCAAACGTGTGAGACAGATCTCTTTGACCGCATTTTTCAGGACCGCTTGATCATATCCGCTAGCAAGCTCAATTTCTACAGCTACGAGGTTGCCAAGAATAGAACTTGGTTGACCATAGGCGCGGACAGCCGCAACGCCTTCAACATCTGTGATTACATTTTCGATGGATGTTGGATGCACTTTTTGGCCCCCCACATTAATGGCTCCGTTCAATCGTCCTAAAAACTCGTAACGGTCACCCGTCTTTTCAACCAGATCTCCACTCTCGATCCATCCTTCCTCATCTTGTAAGGAGGCATTCTTGGAAAGTATTATTTGTTCGAGGTTTGAAGGCTTTAGCATTAACATACCATCCTCTTTCACCCTCAGACTAATTCCCTGAGGGGGAGTCTCAAGAAAAGAGGCAGGAAAGCCAATTTTTCCATCGGCTACGGAAAAACCAACACCCGCCTCAGTCGAGGCATAGATATGCCGCAGGAGTGCATCGGGATAAGCTTGCCTCAATAAATCTAAAATTTTCTGATCGGGTGCCTCGCCGCCTAAAGTAATGAGTTTGAAATTCAATTCTTGAAGCCTACCTGAAATGGCGAGCTTTCTCCACAGGCTAGGTGTAGCGGATAAAGCATTACACCCTTGCTGCTCAAATACACGCACGGCAGCTTCTAGATCACGCCAATCATCAGGGAGAATGAGCGAGCTTCCGCCAAGGACCGATTGTAACATCACTTGAAGGCCGGCAAAACGTGTGGGGTCGTAGAGTAATCCCCATCGGAAATCGGAAGATTTGGGACTAGGTCCCTTCACCGATTTTGTCAACGATGACAGAGTATGAGAAATAAGCTTTGGGGTACCTGTCGTGCCTGATGTTGGAATGATCCAGGAGGTTTGCTCACTGTTGCTTACCGAACCATCAGACCTACCCAGTGAAGCAAGTTCTGGAATAACATCCGCGGCAACGATTCGTTGCTCAACATCAGCCTTTTCTTCAAAACTTTGTAGAAGCTCGGGAGCAATAGATGCATCCAATAATACAATGTCTGACGCCCAACCATCCAGTGAAATTAAACACTCGATATAGGTCAGAACATCAGCACAAAGTAACGACACTCTTTTTCCTCGAACCTCTGAAAATTGATTCTCCCTAAAGCGGATTGCGGTATCGAGAATTGACGCAATGGATTTTTCTCCAGATGAAGTATAAAAAATACTTCTGTCTGAAGGGAATTGCTTGAGAGACTCTAACAAAATTTCTATCACTCAGAGGGCGCGTATTTCAAATAAATAGCGACAAACTCACCATAGGTTGTCGGGTAAACTGCCTCCGTCATGATCGTAAAGGGGTCATACCCTAATTCACGCTCGAGCTGAGTCACAAGGATCGCAAATCCTAGCGAATCTAAACCACTCTTTAGCAAGGCTAAATCATCATGCAGCGTTTCTGGCGCTATTACATCACAGTCCGCTAAACTCTGCCTAAATATAGTTTCAATTATTGTTGGTATATTCATAAGATTAAATTTTTTCGCTTTGAAGCATTTTTTGAAGTGCTTGGGTCAGCATCGGCTCTGCATCTTGCCATTCTTCTGCCAAGATTGAAAGCTTTACCACATCAATATAATCACCCTCAAATAAAACATGCTTTCTAAAAACTCCCTCTTGCACAAATCCCATTCTTTTGTGCATTCTAATAGGGGCTTCATTAACTGAAAATACCTCGCAACTGACTTTAACCAGTTCGAGTTCGCCAAAAGCATGCTGAAGGACCAAATATTCAGCTACTGATCCAACTCCTTGAATGCGGGCTTTTTCAGATGAGATAAACATCCCAAATTCAGCACGGCGGTTTGCGTTATCAATATCAGTCAAATACGCGCGACCTACCATTTCTCCATGATGTTCTACCACCCAATCTTGGCGAGTCGCATCTTGAGATAACCCATTGAGCCATTTCACGTGATCTTCCCATTCAATTCCATCCGGATTATACATAAAGCGGGCAACGCTAGGTAACTGCCGCGCCTCAAAGAGAAAATCAGCATGTCTATCGGGAATTATGGTTGTCAATTTGGCCATGATTTTTAGAAAATAGATGGAGTTTAATTACAATGATACATACATATATTTATATATTTCCGGATCGGTTCGCCAGTCGAAGAGCAACCTTGCGTGCTTCCCTAGGCGATACCTGTAAGCTTGGTGTGCGATACCATATTAAATAATGTTGTTGATGACTCGAAATGCCCCTAGTGCGTCGACAACAGACTCTGCTTCAGCCCGATCAACTGTAGAACCTGGAGATTCTAGCCACCTAAGTAATAGTCTCCCTTTGATGTCGTTATTAAATCCCCGGAAACATCCTAGTGACACTGCAATATTTCGCACCTCAGTCAATGCTCGAACAATTGGCAATTGATTGTCTGCAATCGTGACGATCGCGCCCGGCAACCTAAGGTGAAGCCATTCCCAGCATGTGCTTCCCCCTGCGGAAATAATCCCATCGGCCCAAGCGTATTGCACAGGCATATTCGTCGCATTCTGAACGACTTCTATTTGATGCTGACTTTCAAAAGATCGAAGGCGCTCGATATGCGGGTTATCTACGCCCGCTAACACTCGAACCTTCAGTGGGCGTTTGCAGGATTGGTTTAATAGCTGCAGCGTAGCCTCAGTCGCATTCTTCGAATCGGATCCACCGAGAGTCACCAGCAAGGACTCAATTCTTCCCCAAGTGCGCTTGGTTGTTTGCGAACTCAAAAACTCTTCCCGCAAAAGGCAGAATGAAGCACCCGCCAAAACCTTCGCATCAGGAAGATCATTCTTATAGCTCACTCGCAGGTCTGCATCCAAATTCTGATTCAAGATCGCATCACAGCACCAGCGATCCGAATAACCATGATCATCTACGCAAAGCAATGAGAGTCCCGAACTTTTCACATGCCTCTGATAGGCGTAATCA
>Ga0114998_10002890_pt1 | contig 12820 bp, 9 predicted proteins | sample ArcticOcean_MG_C_5_FD_87044 | JGI IMG/M metagenome (GOLD analysis project Ga0114998, IMG submission 87044) | Marine microbial communities from western Arctic Ocean - ArcticOcean_MG_CB4_138 | ecosystem: Environmental > Aquatic > Marine > Oceanic | place: Arctic Ocean: Canada Basin | collected...
AGCGTCCGGCGCCTATAAAAATCTCAAACAGCCCCGTGCACAACAGCAATGGTGGCAACGGCGAAAGCCACACCTCTGCCCCCTACCCTCGGCAAAAGAACTGGTGCATAAAGCCCATAGCACCGATTCAAAGACCCACAGGAGATTTCTGATGCACGATATCCGCGCCATTCGTGACACCCCCGCCGCTTTTGATGCGGGCCTCGCCCGCCGGGGCGATGCGCCACTGTCTGCGACACTGTTGGCCCAAGACGAGGCGCGGCGCGGCAAAATCACCGCCGCCGAAACCGCGCAGGCCGAACAAAACAAAGCCAGCAAATTGGTTGGCGCTGCCAAAGCCAGTGGCGACGAGGCCGAATTCAGCCGCCTGCGCGCGCTGGTGTCCGAGAAAAAAGCCGAAGTTGCGCGCCTGCACGAAGAGGCCAAAGCCGAAGACGCCACGCTGACCGATATGCTGGCGGTTATCCCCAACCTGCCCGCCGATGACGTGCCCGACGGGGCCGATGAGGACGACAATCTTGAGATTGCCAAATGGGGCACGCCACCGGCGTTCGACTTTGAGCCGCGCGAACATTTTGAAATCGCCTCTGTTGCCGCGCAGCTGAATTTTGATCTTGGGGCCAAACTGTCGGGATCGCGGTTTGTGGTGCTGTCGGGGGCGGTGGCGCGGCTGCACCGGGCACTGGCGCAGTTTATGATCGACACCCATGTGGATAAAAATGGCCTGACCGAAACCAACACCCCGGTGCTGGTGCGCGACGAGGCGATGTATGGCACCGACAAGCTGCCCAAGTTTGGCGATGACAGCTATCAAACCACCAATGGCTGGTGGCTGGTACCCACCTCAGAGGTGCCGCTGACCTATTCGGTGGCCGGCGATGTATTGGACGAGGCCGCCCTGCCGATCCGGATGACCGCGCATACGCTGTGCTTTCGCTCTGAGGCCGGCAGCGCCGGACGCGATACCTCTGGCATGCTGCGCCAGCACCAGTTTGAAAAAGTCGAAATGGTCTCGGTGACCCATCCCGATGCGTCTGACGATGAACAAAAGCGCATGCTGCGCTGTGCCGAAGATCTGCTTGAGCAGTTGGGCGTGCCCTACCGCACCGTGCTGTTGTGCAGCGGTGACATGGGCTTTGGCGCGCGCCGCACCTATGACATAGAGGCGTGGTTGCCCGGCCAGAACGCCTATCGCGAAATCAGTTCCATCTCGACCACAGGTGATTTTCAGGCCCGCCGCATGAACGCCCGCTTTAAACCCGCCGCTGGGGGAAAACCCGGATATGTGCACACGCTGAACGGCTCGGGTCTGGCGGTCGGGCGCTGTTTGATCGCAGTGTTAGAAAACGGCCAGCAAGCAGACGGTTCGGTGCAATTACCAGCGGTTCTGCACGCGTATCTTGGGGGCAAAACCCAAATTACCGCTGCGGGGGTGCTGGCCTGAGCATCACCAACAACAGGGGAATATGATGCCGCATAGGGCAGACGACAATATGCAACAGCCGCTTGCCTCGGTTCTGGATGCAATGCAGCAGACCCCTTTGGTGCGTCTTGACCGGCTGACCCGCGCCTATGGGGTCAGCGGCACCATCTTGGCCAAGCTGGATTATTTGCTGCCGGGATTTTCCAAAAAAGACCGCGCGGCCAAAGGCGTGATCGAGGCCGCCGAGGCCACGGGCCAACTGGCACCGGGACAGACCGTGGTCGAGTTGACCTCGGGCAATATGGGTACGGGCCTGGCCATCGTTTGCGCGGTCAAAGGCTATAAGTTCGTCGCAGTGATGTCGCAGGGCAATTCACCTGAACGCGCGCGCATGATGCGCGCATTGGGCGCCGAAGTGGTTTTGGTGGCCCAATGCGCAGGGGCTGTGACCGGACAGGTCTCGGGAGCCGATCTGGCGCGGGTCGAAGACGCAGCCCAACAGATCACCGCCGAGCGTGGGGCATTTCGCGCCGATCAATTTAATCTTGAGGGCAATTGGCAGGCACATTTCAACGGGACTGGCCCTGAAATTTACCTTCAAAGTGGTGGACAAGTACATGGTTTTGTGGATTTTATTGGTTCTGGCGGCACATATACTGGTGTGACCCGGGCGCTTAAGCAGCGAGACCCGGACATTCGCTGCTTTGTTGTTGAACCCTCAGGCGCGGCACCGCTTGCTGGTCAGCCTGTCACCCAACCGGCGCATCCAATACAAGGCGGTGGCTATAGTATTGAAGACCTGAGTTTTTTAATCGATACGCCAGTGGATGGCTATATTCAGGTCTCAGGTCAGACCGCCCGACAGGTCACCCGCGATCTCGCCAACAAAGAGGGCATTTTTGGCGGGTTCTCCGGCGGTGCCAATGTCGCCGCAGCACTGCAACTGCTGCGAAACGACATGAGCGGCAAAACCATCGCAGCGGTTATATGCGATTCAGGACTGAAGTATTTATCAACAGATCTATGGGATTAACGTCAAAAGTTACACCAGGCTCATCGCTATTTTTCATGGGCCCGGGGCGATAGATGTTTGCGCAATTTCGACGGACCCGCCTTGGTTTTGCCTTTATAGGGATTCTTGTCTGATTGTGAGCGCATGGTTAGTCGCACCGGCGTCCCCGGCATATCAAAGTCAATCCGCAAGCCATTAACAAGATATCGAGAATAGCTTTCGGGCACCTTATCAGGATTTGAACACATCACCACAAAACCCGGCGGCCGTGTTTTGGCTTGAGTCATATAGCGCAGCTTGATCCGGCGCCCGCCCGGCGCGGGGGGCGGATGCGCCTCGACCATACCCGCCAGCCAGCGGTTCAGCTGTGCGGTGGTCACCCGGCGGTTCCACACGTCATAGGCTTTCTCTACGGCAATCCGCAGCCGGTCGATGCCCTTGCCGGTTTTGGCCGAGACCGTAACCAGTGGTGCGCCGCGCAGCTGCGGTAACAACCGTTCAAACGATTCACGCAGATCACGCAGTTTGTTTTGCTTGTCGTCCTCAATGTCCCATTTATTGACCGCCACCACCACAGCACGGCCTTCGCGCTCGGCCAGATCAGCAATCCGCAAATCCTGTTGTTCAAATGGAATTGCAGCATCTAGCAGCACAATCACCACTTCAGCAAATTTCACCGCTCGCAATCCATCGCCAACAGACAGCTTTTCCAGCTTGTCCTGTACTTTGGCTTTTTTGCGCATACCGGCAGTGTCAAAAATGCGCACCGGCATTTCATCCCAATCCAAGCGCAGCGATATGGCGTCACGGGTTATTCCCGCCTCTGGGCCCGTCAGCAAGCGGTCTTCCCCAAGTATTTCATTGATCAGAGTCGATTTCCCAGCATTAGGTCGCCCAACTACAGCAACCTGTAGCGGCCGGTCTTGAGTGGGTTTGCGCGGCCCGTCTTCGTCATCTTCAGTGACATCAACGTCGGTCAACGGCGTCTCGACAGTCCGCATCTCTTTGAATTCATCTGCCAAAGGCATCAGAGCCGCGTATAGATCGCTCATGCCTTCACCATGCTCGGCAGAGATGCGCAACGGCTCTCCCAGTCCCAAATTCCACGCCTCAATCACGCCCGCATCCGCCGCTGCACCCTCAGCCTTGTTTGCGGCAAGAAAGACATTTTTAGCCCGTTTGCGCAAGATATCGGCAAAAACTTCATCAGTCGAGGTCACGCCAACGCGTGCATCCACCATAAACAGGCAGATATCTGCCATATCCACCGCCCGCTCGGTCAACCGGCGCATCCGGCCCTGCAGACTTTCGTCAGTGACCTCTTCCAAACCGGCTGTGTCAATCACCGTAAAGCGCAAATCGGCAAGTCTCGCCTCTCCTTCGCGCAGATCGCGGGTCACGCCGGGTTGATCATCCACGAGGGCAAGGCGCTTGCCGACAAGACGGTTAAACAGCGTAGACTTGCCCACATTTGGGCGCCCCACGATGGCAAGGGTAAAGGACATTTAAACACTCCAAGCGTATCAAAGCGTGGGCCTACAGCAATTACGCGTCAACGGAAAGCGTGCAATTCACCTTTGCCCGACACGATATACATTGTACCATTCACCACAATCGGCGAGGTGGTTGCCCCACCGGGTATCGGCAAGCTGCGTTGTAAGGCGCCCGAGACCGGGTCAAACAATCTCAACAGGCCATCGTCCGAGGCTATGACCAGCCGCCCCCCTGCCAGTACTGGACCATAATGCGCAAAGACACTTACACTGCTCTTGGGATTGTATTTGGTGAACATAGGCAAATCAACCGACCATACTATCCGCCCATCTTTAGCCCGCACCCGCATCAGTTTATTGTTGTCAGACACGAAAAATATCGACCCGGCCACAGGCCACACCGGACCCAGAGCCCCCTCTTGAAGTGTCCAAAGCCGTTTGCCGCTAGAGACTTCCAAAGCCGCGAGGCGTCCAGAATGGCTACCAACATAGACGGTGTTGCCCACCACCACCGGATCACTGGTGATGTCATTTATCGTAGCGGCTGCAACCCCAACACGTTTGCCTGCCATAAGGTTGGACCAATATCTCAGCCCACCTTTCCGAAAGACACTGAATATTTCGCCACTCGATAGGGCAAATACAACGAACTTTTTTGTCACCGCCGGTGCAGCGCCACCATCAACGCCCGCATCCGAACTGGTGGCAGCATCGACTTCCCAGCGAATGCGCCCCGTGTCTGCCTCCAGCGCAACTGCTGTGCCGTCTCCGGCCACCACATAAACAACACCGTCATAAACGGACGGCGTGCCGGTGCCACCTGCATTGAGGTCATGCACCCAAACGGGCAGACCTGTTTTCGGGTCCAACGCTGTCAAAGTTCCATAACCACTGGTAACGAAAAGCTTGTTTTCGCCAAAGGCCAAGCCGCCACCATTCGCGTCACCAACGCCATCACGGGCGGGTGTCAGATCATACGTCCACAGGGTTTGTCCATCACTTGACGTCGCCGTGACCAGCGCCTGAGCATCCAGCGTAAACACCTGTCCCTGGGCAGCAACGGGATCGGCATTGATCCTGTAACGCCGGCTGTCACCCTCTCCGATAGGGGCAGACCATTGCAAGGTGAACTCGGGGTTCAGTGTCGCGTGCGTCGTGCGATATCTTGGCGTGCCGATCCGGTGGGACCAACTGGTCGACCGCGTCGCTTTGGGCAGGGCAATTGCCGTGGGCCCTATGGGGGCTTCACGCTGAGCCTGACCTGCATCATTCAGTATGCTGCGTACCGCCTGTCGCTCACCGGGTAATACCTCGAGGTCGCTACATCCCAGAAGCGCTGCAGCAGACATCACAACAAAAGATTTTTTGAACCAGCTACCAATCTTGCTGGTCACGCCCTGCTCTAGAATGCTGATCCGCAAGTCTCCCCGCGCGTGCGCGCTCTTCACCTCAGTCACCCGTTGGGGCGTCGCCGGGCTTTGCACCCAACGCAGTGATTAATTGTGTCACGCGACGGCGCACGCCCGGCGTGACATCCGAATCCTCAAGCAGCCGTTGAAGACGCACAAGCGCCCCACCCGTATCATTTGCCGCGATATCAAGCAGTGCCAATTGTTCTTCGGCCAAAACCCGCAGAGCAGAGCCCGAGGAAATCAAACCCTCAAAGCCGTTGCGCCGAAACGCGACATCCTGCCCCGCATCCGCAATCACCAAAGATTTGAACTCGGCAATTTGACGGTAAATCGACGGCACCGCCTGATTGGCTTGTACGGCTGACAATTGCGCAAATGCTTCGCCACCCTGACCATCTGACACCAATTCGGCAGCGCTTAACAGTTGCACTATTGCCGGTGCTTGAGTTGTATCGATTTCTTGAAGCGCAGCGGCCCGCTCGGACGCCGTTTCCATTTGCAAGGCCGCAACAATTGCATCTCCCAAAGCCTCGGACTGCGCCCGCTCCTGTGATGCACGCCATTCATTCCACGCCGCGCCTCCAACCAGCAGCAACACCGCCACAACCGCGATCCACCCATAGCGACGGAACAGATTAAACATCCGGTCCCGCCGGACTTCTTCGTTAACTTCGTCGATAAAACTATCCGTGTCGCTCATTGGGTTTTTCCTCTGTGATGCTCTCTCTTAACCTGAAGCTCGCGGCCTGCCAAGGGCTGTGCCGCATTCCTAAGCACGAACTTGATCCCACCCCAAAAAAGCTTATATCAAATCTATCGGGATCTTCCTTTTACGGGGTCCAATCTTTGTTCGTGTACACTGTGCCATAACCAGCGCCTTGTTTGCTTGGTCCAGAAAGGCCACTTATGAAATTCATTTCGGTTCTGTCAGCACTGTTCGTAGCACTCACATTGTATGTTTTAGTGTTCGAGCGCGCCGCTCTTAAAAGTTTCGCGACAACCGGCGACTTTGGCTCATTGGTCTCTGCAATCTCATCGCCAGAGTTCACCTTGACACAGCCGCCAAACGCCGAGCAGTCTGAGCCCGAAGACACCACCGATGTGACACTGGCAGCTATGTCCTCCGGTAGTGAAGCGGCGGGAACAACAGACCCAGAGGCACAATCAGGGCTGCCCAGGAGAGCAGGAACCGACAGTGCGGTGCAATCTGAGCTGGCACCCCCGAAAAACGCGGGCAAAACTGGCGGAAAACAAGAGCCGGTAAAAGTGGTCGCCCAGCAATCAGAGGCGCGCCTGGTTGATACCGCAGTCGTTTTGCGTGGGCGAACAGAGGCGGCACGCCAGGTCGATGTTATGGCCGAAACTTCAGGTAAGGTAGTGTCTGTACCTTTGCGTAAAGGACGCATGGTTACAAAGGGGCAAGAGTTGTGCAAACTCGACCCCGGAACGCGGATGGCGACCCTTGCAGATGCGCGCGCGCGTCTGGCCGAAGCCTCAGCACGCGTGCCAGAAGCCAGAGCGCGCCAAGATGAGGCGCAGGCCCGTCTTGATGAGGCGAAAATCAATAACAACGCAGCGTTAAAACTATCCCAAGGTGGGTATGCGACCGAAACACGAGTTGCAACGACACAGGCGGGCGTCCGGGCCGGCGAAGCCGCTGTTCAGGCGGCCAAGTCGGGTCTGGAAAGCGCCCGTGCTGGCATCCAATCGGCCGAAGCTGGCGTTGCCGCCGTCGAACGGGAAATTGAACAGCTGACCATCACAGCCCCCTTTGACGGTTTACTGGAAACGGATACCGCCGAGTTTGGCAGCCTGATGCAAGCCAATGGGCCTGCGGGAGGGCATTGCGCGACCATCATCCAGCTTGATCCGTTGAAATTGGTCGGCTATGTGCCTGAGACAGAAGTGAACAAAATAGTTATTGGGGCAAATGCCGGCGCCAGGCTGGCCGCAGGCGGCGAGGCGGTCACCGGACAAGTAACGTTTATCTCACGCAGCGCCGATGTCAAAACTCGGACCTTTCGCATTGAAATTCAGGTGCCAAATACTGACCTGCGTCTGCGAGACGGCCAGACCGCTGAGATTTTAATCGCCTCGGATGGCGCAAAGGCCCATTTATTGCCACAGTCAGCGCTCACCCTCAACGATGAGGGTAAGTTGGGTGTGAGGATTGTCGACACCAACTCGCTTGCGCAGTTTCGCGCGGTAAAATTGCTGCGAGACACACCAAAGGGGGTCTTATTGACCGGATTGGCACAAAGCGCCACAGTGATTGTTATTGGCCAAGAATACGTCATTGACGACGTCGAAGTGGCGGTGACCCTGTCCGAGATCGCACAATGACCGGAATTATAGATTGGGCGGCAAACCGCGCAAGAATGGTTCTGGCGTTTATCGCTCTAAGTCTGCTTGCCGGCGGGCTGGCCTATAGCGGTCTGCCGAAAGAGGGCGAGCCGGACATAGAGATCCCCGCGCTTTTTATCTCAGTGGTTTTTCCCGGAATATCGGCTGCTGATAGCGAAGCGATGCTGGTAAAGCCGATGGAGACTGAACTTGCCGATATCGACAGTTTAAAAAAGATGAGTGCCACAGCGGCGGAAAACTATGCGGGGCTCGCGCTTGAATTTGAGTTTGGTTGGAATAAAACAAAAGTCATTGCAGATGTTCGAGACGCGATGAGCAACGCCGAAGAGCAATTTCCAGACGGGGTCGAAAAATATTCGATCAACGAGATTAACTTTTCGGAATTTCCGATCATTATCGTCAATCTGACCGGGCAGGTCCCAGAGCGCACAATAAGCCGCATTGCCCGCGATCTGCAAGAAAAGCTTGAACGCAACGACGCGGTGCTGGAAGCTGGCATCGCCGGCAGCCGCGACGAGATGCTCGAGGTGCTAATCGACCCCCTGCGCCTTGAGGCCTATAATGTCACCGCCGGCGAATTGATTTCAGTGGTGCGCAATAACAATCAGTTGATCGCGGCAGGGGACGTTAAAACAGCGCAGGGAAGTTTTTCGATCAAAATACCCTCAAGTTTTAAAGACGTGGCAGACGTCTATGCCCTGCCGGTAAAAACCAATGGCGACCGCGTTGTCACGTTGGGCGAGCTGGCTGACATCAGCCTCACATTTCAAGATCGCAATGGCACATCACGGTTTAACGGCGAAACCACAGTGGCGTTACAGGTGGTTAAACGCAAAGGCTATAACCTGCTGGATATAGCCGAAACCGTCAAACAGATCATCGATACCGCAAAAAAAGATTGGCCCGAACAAATGCGCGCGACCGTTCAGGTTGGCACGTCCAATGATCAATCGGTCGAAGTCAATCAATGGTGCGACAGCTGGAAAGCTCGGTCCTCACGGCCGTGGCATTGGTCATGATTGTGGTGTTGTGCTCGCTGGGCACGCGCGCCGCCCTGCTGGTTGGCTTTGCAATTCCAACATCGTTCCTGTTGAGTTTTGCGCTGATGGCGGTGGTCGGCGTGACCATCTCGAACATGGTGATGTTTGGATTAATTCTGGCGGTTGGGATGCTGGTAGATGGGGCGATCGTAGTGGTGGAATATGCCGACAAGCAGATTGCCAGAGGCGTTGGGCCGATGCATGCCTATGTTCAGGCCGCAAAGCGCATGTTCTGGCCCGTCACCAGCTCAACTGCCACCACACTGTGTGCTTTTTTACCAATGCTATTCTGGCCAGGTGTGCCAGGTGAATTTATGAGCATGCTTCCGATCACCTTAATTTTCGTGCTATCAGCGTCTTTGGTAGTTGCATTAATCTACCTACCGGTGCTTGGAGGCGTCTCAGGCCGGTTCAGCCGAAAATTAACTGATGCGGCCGGTGCTTTGCGACGCAAACTGCCGTGGCTGCTGCGCGCCGCACTTGTTCCGATCGCGCTCTACACCATGTTCATCGCGGTTATGCAGATCGTCAATCCGGGTTATCTTTTCGGCGGCACAGCCCCTTTCTCAGGACCCGCCAGCCTTTTGCCTGGAGCTGTGCTTTTTGTGGTATCTGCGCTCTGCGCTTCTGTCACGCTCAACGCAGCAAAGATTAAACGGCGCGCCAAACGGATAGATGCGCGCTATAAAAGAACGCTTTTCGGCAGCTTTATCCAACTGATTGCCGGCAATCCAATCATGCCCCTTGTCAGCATAATCGGTGTCGGCGCCGTAGTGGTGACGGTGTTCACCTATTTTGGCGAAAACAACAATGGTGTTGAATTTTTTGTCGATTCAGAGGCAGAACAAGCCATCGTCTATGTCAAAGCCCGCGGCAATCTTTCTCTGCAAGAGAAAGATGCTCTGGTGCGCAAGGCAGAGGCAATTATTCTCACTCACACCGGGATCAAAGATGCGTTTGCCTTTGCCGGAAACGGGGGCCTGAAAAGCAATACTGGTGGCGCACAACGGCCCAAAGACTCAATCGGCCAGATTCAGTTGGAAACCATCCCATGGGAAGATCGCAGCAAGCGCCCCGATCTGGACGGCGATTTGGTTCTGGCGACACTTCAGGATAAACTTGACCAAATCCCCGGAATTCAAACTGAAATACTGGTGTTGGCGGCTGGTCCGTCAAGCGGTAAACCGCTGCATCTGCGGCTCAAAGGAAACAATTGGGATGATCTTTTGAACGCCACGGAAATCGCGCGGCAAAAGTTCGAAACCACACAAGCCCTTACCCAGATTGAAGACAGCCGACCCCTGCCCGGGATCGACTGGCGCATCGATGTCGATGTGCTCAAAGCGGGCCGCTACGGCGCCGATGTCGCCACCGTGGGGGCTATGGTACAACTGGTTACCCGCGGTATTTTACTGGATAAAATGCGCGTTGACAGCAGCGATGAAGAAATTGAAATTCGGGTGCGCTTTCCAGAAAAAGACCGGCTGCTCAGCACTCTGGACACAGTAAAGCTGCGCACCGAAGACGGCTTGGTGCCACTGGCAAATTTTGTCACGCGTACCCCGGTTCAAAAACTGGCCGAGATCAATCGCGCCGATCAGAAACGCCATATTGACGTGAAAGCCGACGTGCTGCCCGAACAGCTCAAGTCGGGTGTCGATGACAGCGGGCAAAGCACGCAACAGATGATCACGCCCAGTGAGCGTATAGACGAGCTGACCAAATGGCTGCAAACCCGCCCGTTTCCTGCCGGAATAGAGTGGGAATGGACAGGCGATCAAGAAGAGCAATCCGAAAGCCAGGCGTTTTTGAAAAGTGCGTTTATGGGCGCTTTGGGGCTGATGTTCATTATTCTGCTCGCGCAGTTCAACAGCTTTTACAATTCCGTTTTGGTGCTTTTGGCCGTTGTGCTTTCGACCACTGGGGTGCTGATCGGGATGATCGTTATGGATCAGGCGTTTTCCATTATTATGACCGGCACAGGGATCGTAGCACTGGCCGGGATTGTGGTGAACAATAATATTGTTCTCATCGATACCTATCAGGAATATTGCCAATACATGCCGCGTATCGAGGCCATAATCCGCACTGCAGAGGCCCGGATCAGGCCGGTTTTATTGACGACAATCACCACGATGGCCGGCTTGGCGCCGATGATGTTCGGTCTGTCACTGGATTTCATCCAAGGGGGGTATTCCATCGATAGCCCCACCGCTTTGTGGTGGAAGCAACTGGCGACCGCCGTGGTGTTCGGACTGGGCATTGCCACCATCTTGACACTGGTCTTTACCCCATCAATGCTGGCCCTCAGGATCTGGGCAACCACCTATAGCCTTTGGCTGCTGCGCCTGCTCAGCCGCCTTTCTCTGGGCCGCTCAAGCCAAGCTGCCCGCGACTGGGCGCTCCAGCGCAGCGCAAATCGCAAGCGCGCACCAGAAATCATTTGGAGCGAAGAATACCGAGATAAGCCCAGCAAAGACGAAAAATCAGAACCTGTACAAAATCAGATGCAGCCAGTGCCTGCAGCAGAGTAAGCGCCGCTTTTGACAACGGAATACAAATATCAATGGTCCTAAAAACGATACTCTGGAACGTCAACTGTCTTAAAATACATCTGAATATGGGGCGGAATATCTTCAGCATAATAACGCGTAGAACGCCGCGCTGCGCTTAATACTCCCCCCGCTTTATCACTTATCTTTTCCAAGACCAGAGGCACTAAACTCACTGCATTTCGTCCTGCTGGGCGATAGTTTGTCAACACTCCGATTAAATTTTCATCCAAGCCCCGAGATTGTTTTAAATACGCTTTCTGCATATAACCCGCCCACATTATATTAAATCTTGATTCCGAAAATAGCGACAAAACACCCTCGGAAGATTTGAACATAACGCCGTTGATAAAGTGATGTTCTATTGAAAGCCCGTCTATTACTCCATCTTCTGCCAATGTGCGCCGGACCGACAACTTGATTTTCTTAACCCCGGCATAACTGTTCACTGAGCACATCAAAGCCTCAGCACCACTCGCCGAGTTGAACATCCCTTTTCATAAAAGGTAAAGACCATCTTGAACGACATCATCCATAATCTGAAAATTGCGCCCCTTGACAAGCTCGGCCATCGCATTGCCAAACTGCAGAACTGCAGTTTCTGAAGTGGAGGTGGCATCAGAAGAAAAAAACCACTCAAGCGGCAAACCCAGCTGCACGCTCAATTGATACAAAACCTCTGGCCGCGGCATAGATTTCCCAGACAGGTACCGGCTGAATTGTGTGCGGTTCACGCCGATCATCTGACTGATTTCCGTAACGGACCCAACTTTTGTAACCGCAAGGGATAATCGATGTGATACGTTCTCACGCAACTCGCGAGTGGACGGGATGTTCTGGTTATTGCGCATCGAAAAAACTTTCAAATTATAGTTGGTTTGGCGCGGGCCACACCCCCATGCCTTTGTAATCTATACGTAATTTATAAAAAATAATAACACAGCAATGAGATTAGAAAATAAGCATAGTGGAAAATGTCCTTTAAAAATACGTTTATAATTTAAGTACCTAATTCAAGCTGCTGGTAAATCAAACCCTCAAGGTGTCATTTTGAGAAAAAATTATTCTCTTATTCTAAACCGGCAACAGCGCAATTAAAGTATTATAAAATACATTTTTCAGCTCAACCAGAAAACATACTCAAATAATAAACTACCCCATACTTCAAAAACGCGCTAGCAATATGCGCCTATGAACAGTGATCTTGTCCCGGTTCAGTTCGGGTCTCTTTCGAGCAATGTTTACTATGAAAGAGAGAACCAATTTCGGCGTGATTCTGTGCGGATTGCCACTACCGGTGGTGTAACGCGACCGCAGCTTTCATTGGATTTTTGGGGCGGTCAATCGACACCTGAAAGCAAAAATGACCAGTTGCGTTTCTTTGCAAAGTTATGCAGGTCACACCGCATATTTTCTGCGCGTGGCGGGCTCAGCCGATGAGCCCGTGTCAACACGATGATATGGCGATGCCAGCTCATATCCGTGAACAGCGCCACTTAAGCCTGCAAAGCTACGGGCGACCAC
>Ga0114998_10002891_pt1 | contig 12813 bp, 7 predicted proteins | sample ArcticOcean_MG_C_5_FD_87044 | JGI IMG/M metagenome (GOLD analysis project Ga0114998, IMG submission 87044) | Marine microbial communities from western Arctic Ocean - ArcticOcean_MG_CB4_138 | ecosystem: Environmental > Aquatic > Marine > Oceanic | place: Arctic Ocean: Canada Basin | collected...
AATATTTCCAACCTTCCCCATGCGGCGTGTGCGCGCTACTATCACCTTTTCCGTTGGTACCCTTTTCTTCATCCTCGATGTCTACGGCGACGATATCGTCTTCGTCTTCGGAGGAGGCGCCGGGCGTCGTCCCAGAAGAAGCGGAAGAATGCTTTTTTACAACCGCGGGCTGTTGCTCTTTAAATTTTGGAAATATCCCACCACCATCGTTCGGGTCGTACAACTGTCTCCCACCGAGCTTTTGCCATTGCTCAATCTTCACCTCGATCTCTTTCGGTAACGCGCTTGTCGTCATACGCTTCTTCGTTTCAACCGAAAAAGAAGAAGAAGAAGAAGAGGAACCACCAAAACTCCCACCACCCAAGGAATACCAAATCATCAGCGCGAACACGACGAGTATGCTCATAGATAGAAATGAAAACAGAGCGATCAACTCTCTCCTCCCGGCAGATGATTGATGCGAGGCAGTCACTTCCGCGCGCACTCGAAACGATTCGAGTTTCGTTTGAATAAATAATCGGATTTTGCGAGTGAAAAGATTTCTTCTTCTTCGTCCACGAGATGTAGTATTGCCATCCTCCAAATCGTCGCCATCGTCTGAATCGTCGTCGTTATACTGATGACGCACCGGACGGCCAGGAGTCATGGCTTGGCGCTTGGATGCCATGTCCCTTTATTATTATATTTATATTACGTGCACGAATGCATTTTTGCTTTGTGGGAATTCGTTCTCTCTTCTCTCTGTTTTGTGTTGCAAAGAACAACTTACTGCGCGTCACAATATACACGCTTTAACCGGCTTTAATGGGTAGTTATAAGATCTGAGTTGAATAATCCGTGTGTGTGTGTTATAATTAAAACGTCAAAGTCGATCTGTTTATTGTTTCGCCTTCCAAGCATCTATCCAAGCTTGCGCTTCGTCCGCACCCTCGTCGTTAATGTTGTTGCTATCACTACTACTTTCCGCAGCCGCGGTTGTTTTTTTCGAACCGTTGGATTTCCAGGCGTCAATCCACGCTTGAGCTTCTTCGGCGTTCTTGTCGTTTGCGACGACGACCGGAGCCGCAGCGACGACTGGCGTCGGTTTTGGAGCCGCAGCGGCTGGTTTAGCTGCCGGGACTACCTTTGGTTCCTTCACCGCTTTCTTCTCGCTTTTGCCGGCATCTAAGCCAGCTTTCATCGATTTCGCCGAGGCCATGGTTTGCTTCTTGAGTTCAGCTTGAACTTTTGCGGCGTCCGCGGCGGCAGCTTTTTGTCTCTTATCTCTCGTCGCTTTCGCCGAGGCGGCTTTTTCGGCTTCGATGTTGGCGAGAATGTCACTTTCGAGCGCCAGATTGGAAAAATCACCAGACGCTTCAATGCCGACGAAGGTATCCGGGATCGGATCCTTCGCGGCTGGGTTCATGTTCATCACAGCTTTTTTCGATCTTAACGCGTCTTCGGTCATTTGCGAGTACTCCTTACGATCTTTTGCGTTCAAACGCGAGAGAATAGTTCGGTCGCGGTTTTTCTTCGCGTTCGATCGTTTCGCTTCGTTCGAGATGGCTGCAATTTCTTTATCTACGGCGGCGATGACCGCTTTGATGGCTTCAGATTTAACCTCCGGCACTGGAACGCGGGTTGGCGGAGTCGTTGGTTTTTCTGCGGTTCGAATTTGCGTTCCTGGAATGACTGGCATTTTGAGACCACCGAACGCAGACGGTAACTCCGGCATCTCAAAGTTCCCCGGAAGCTCCGGCATTTCGAAACTACCCGGCAATTGCATCTCCGGGAATTTGAAGTTACCCGGTAAAGACGGAATTTCTGGCATTGCTGGCATTTTGAGTTCTGGCATCGCCGGTTTTTCCGCAACCGCTACCGGAGTAGACTTTGCTTCGATCTCCAGGTTCGCCGCAGATTTCTTTGCGCCGAAACTCGGGAACGCCGATTTTTTGAGCGAAGCGGCCGGTGGGGTTGGCGGTGGCGGTGGCGGTGAAGTGGCTTTCTTAAACCCAGTACCGAATCCACCGAATCCAGATTTCTTGGCAGCTGGAGGCGGCGGCGGCGGCGGTGGAGTCGGCGTCGCTTTCTTGAACCCTGTACCAAAGCCTCCAAACGCAGACTTCTTGGCAGCCGGCGGCGGCGGCGGCAGGGGCGGAGTCGGAGTCGCTTTCTTAATTCCAGTGCCGAAACCGAAGCTTGGTTTCTTCGCTGGCGGCGGAGGCGGCGGGGGAGGAGACTCTTTCTTCACGCCGCCAAACACGGTAAACGGTTTCTTCTTCACCGGTTCCGGTTCGGGGGCAGGAGTCGAAGCTTCGGTCTTTTTCGCGCCAAAGCTAAAGAGTGCTTTTTTCGCCGGCGGCGGTGGCGGCGGCGGCGGAGGCGGAGGAGCAGACTCTTTCTTCGCGCCGAAACTGAACATCGGCTTTTTCGCTGGCGGAGTGGGAGGCGGCGGTGGTGGCGTCGGCTCCTTCGCCTTGCCCCCGAACACAGAGAAGTTGGCCTTCTTCACCGGCGTCGGCGTCGGCGGTGGCGGCGCGGTCTTCTTCGTCGTGAACATCGGTTTTCTCTTAATCGGCGCTGGCGCTTCCTCTTCTTCCTCTTCTTCTTCTTCCTGTTTCTTCCCCGTCGCGTTCAAGCCAATCGCGACGACACCAGCCGCGCCCGCGGAGAGCGCGAATACAGGCAAGAAATCAAACTCATCCTTCTCGGCGTCGTTGTTCTTCGTAGCTTTCGGCGCGTACGACGGTCGCTCCTTCGCCGGCGACGGCGCACCCTTCGCTTTTTTCTCTCTCTGCACTTTCTCGCCTTTTGTTTCAAACTTTTCTTTCTTCGGCGCTCTCGCCCTTGCCATCGCGCGTTCGTACTCTTTGTCCACTTGCTTTTGTTGCTTCGGCATCGCCGGCGGCGCTTGGAGTTGAGCCTCTGGAGCCTCTGGAGCCGCCACATCACTCATCGCTTCCGCAGCAATAGTCACCGGAGTATCAGAAGTCGTCGCAGCTGGCGCCTTTTCGACGACGACCGCGCTTGGCGCGGCGCCTTCGGCTTGCAAAGACGCCAAGTAGTCGTCATATCCGTCCGCCATGCCGCCTTCCGCCGAGGAGAAAGCGAGGACAGCGGCCGCCGCCGCCGCGACTGCTTTCTTCTGGAATTTTTCATCAGCAGAAGACGACGACGACGCTTTCGATTCATCGTCGGCGCGAGCAGCAGCCACCACACTCGTTCGCTTCTTGATGTTGTTGTTGTTGTGCAATTTTTTCTTCGCCTGTTTTTATATTTTGAGAAAAATTTGTGTGTTGACGTAAGACACAAAAGAAAGATTAGTGAAAGAAATTTTAATCGAAATGCGCGCGCGCGCGCCGTCTTCTTCTTCTTTAAAACGCAGACTCTCTCTCTCTCTCTCGAAGAATAGAACAGGGTTCAGAGAAGACCTCAACGACGACGACGTAAACGACGACCGTGCACTCTCGTCGCGGGGTTCCAACGCTCATCTCTTTCTATCCATTAAAAAGTATCTCAGCCCCCAAACAAAAAGCGATCGCGTAGACGCGAGAGACGACGTAAACGACGACAACAAAAGCGCAAACGAGAGACGAGAGAGAGAGAGAATTTTAACGTACCTTGGTAGTATCGACCACCACCGTCGTCGTCCTCGCAGCAGAAGAATGCATCATCATCGTTAGACAGATGTAAATAAATTATGCTTTCTCTCTTTGTTTGTGGTGGTAAAAGTGACGACGACGGAAACGAAAAGGAGGAAGAAAGCAGCGAGCTATGAGCAGAAAAAAGGCACACTCTTTTTCAGTCACAAATCATCCTCTTCGGACCGCACAACAAAGGAGAAGAGTTGTTTTTTGAGAGAGAGAGAGAGAGAATTTGACCGAAAAAGAAAAGAGAAAAGACGAAGGGTGTTTTCATCCAAAAGAAGAATAGTTTTGTATCTACTCTCGATAGGAGAGATTTACGACGTATCGCTCGTGACAAAGCGCGCGCGTTTCGGATTTAAGAGCAACAACGACAACTTTTTTAATAATCATCGTTAGTGGTGTTCCTTTACCCCTCAAAGGTCGTTTGATACTACGAGAGCACGCGACGACTCACATCGAGCAGGGAGAACAGAGAGAGAGAGAAAGAGAGAGAGAGATTAGAGAGAAAACGGAAGGCGCTTTGCTGACACCAAACAAACGACAAAATCTTCTTCTTTGTCTTCTTCTTCTTGACTTCTTCTGAATGACATCATCATCGACGACGACCGGGGGGTGGTTCCAATCGGATTCCGCGCGATCGTCACTGAACACTCCGACGAGCAACCCACGCGGAGAAGAAGAAGAAGACCAAGATGCGACGATTCGTCCTCCTCTCGTCGGGTCGACCGAAGACGAGGACGAAAACACTTTAAAATCCTCTTCTAGGAAGAATAACGCGCCTTCGAGTTCACATCTATCCGTCAAAGAGAGAGGAACGAAAGGATTTCCCGGACGAGTGTCGTCGAACAGTAACATCGCGGGAATGATAACGCATCAGAGCAGTAGTAGTAATATCATCATCAGCAACAACAACAACAACAACAACAGACCTTCGTCTCCGAACGCGAAAATGAGCTCTCCGGCGAACGCCAACGACTTGTTGTTGCGCTTCTTTGACTCGGAATTTTTCGACGAATGGATCGCGATTTCCTATTTATGGAGAGCGAAGAGCGAAAATATAGTCGAGTATTTGTGCAACAAGATGTTGATGTTTGACGACGACAGAGCGGAGAGGTATTTGTCCCAGATTTTGACCTTATTGACGCAGCGTAAAATGCCAAAGTTGGAAAACGTGGTCTGCGCGTATTGTTCGCGGTCGGCGCGGCTGGCAAGTAAGACGATATGGTTGTTACGAGCGGCGATTGGGGACGTGAAGCATCCGAAACCGTTGATAAAGTTAAAAAGTAGATGTTATAAAGCCGCGATTGGAAGTGGAACTTGGCGTTCACCATTCGAGAAGTGGCCCGGGTTGCCGGACGAGAAAACCAAAGAGATGGAGGACGAGGAGGAGATTTTTGATTTTGATACGAGTCGAGAAGGGAGCCGGCACTTAAAAAGAAGCACTCTATCCTCACCGTCGTCTTCAAGAAATAATATGATCACGTCGGGTTCGGAAGACGATGAGGATGAAGAATACGACGACGACGACGACGACGATTCGGCGTATGCGCTCGGTAATAATACTGACGGTGTGGCATTGAGAGGAAGAGGAGCTGTGGGGAATACAACGTCAGAGTCATCTTTGCACACGCAAAATATAGCCTCAACACCGCCAAATTTAGAAGGAATGCAGCAGCAGCAGCAGCAGCAGCAGCACCACCACCACCACAACAACAATAACAACAATAGCAAGAAAAAAAGTGGTGATGTTCTTCTGAGCGTCCCTAATACGCCGAGTAAATCGGGTTGGTTGTTTGGACACAAGAATGCCGAAGAGAAATTGTTGAAAACGCCTCCGAGTTCGCCTCCGCAAAAACAAAAATCGTTAGAAAAAGGGCACGGAAGTAACAGCTCGAGCACAGGATTTCTCAGTCAGCTCTTTGGTAAACTCACCAGCTCTTCGAAGCTACACGACAAAAGCTATTCGTCGTCTCCTTCGAAGGCTAACAATCTCGCTTCTGGAGGCGACTCAAGGACAGATTCGCCGCAGCTTCAAAGCGCCGCTTTGCAAAAGGTCCGCGAACGCGAAAAAAAGCGTCGACAATCGACGTTCGATCAAACGTCCGATCTCGCGGAGAATCTCTGCGGTCTTTCCAGTCAGTTGGCAAAGACGTTTCCGGTGGATTCGAGACAAAACGCGTTACGAACTGGCATCGAAGAGGTGAACAAAAAGTTGGTCAACGTACCGTCTGGAACTGGTGTTATGTACCCACTAGGTGCTATTGGAGAGTATAGAATCGTTCGAATTCCCGCGCAAGAAGCCATGTTACTCAACTCGCGCGAGAAAGCGCCGTATTTGATTTGTTTCGAAGTCATTCGACCAAACGCGGAGTACAACAATACCGGGGGAGAAAATAGTTACAGCGAAGGAATGAGAGCAGACGACCGAGCCGATAGTATGAGTAGTAATAATTCGTTTTCATCTCGTTCAAACGCGAGAAGGAATCCATTCGTGCACGCGAGCAACGCTGATGATAACGGTGCCTCGGAAATGAGCGCACAAGGTCACGAACGCAAGAATTCCGCCTTGCTTTCGCTCGGCGAGTCTGGTGCTTTGGATATTCCAATGGGTGGTGGACGTCGCCACGGTCGCGCGGGATCGTACGATGCCTCGACGCTTCCGGTACCAGACGAGGAATTCCTCGCGAGATCTCTACGAGAGCAGGAATCGTTAGAGTTGGTGGCTTCAAAAATTGCCGAGCAGAGGCTTTCGTTCGATAAGCCGAGACCAGTGTTACGGATGCATAAAGATCAAGCAATGTCGGTTCCACCGAGCTCAGAGACTACGCCGCAAAAGCAACCCCCGCAAGGTCAGCAGCAAGAGAACTCGTGGAACCCGAAATCTCTCGCCGGAGGTTTTTCGTCGTTCATTTCAAATTCGTTATCGCCGATGCTTTTACCTGATATAAAAGAGGTCGGTTCCGCGGTGGCTTCGCCGAACGAAGTCGGTTCGCCTGTGAAAGACGGGTGCGTGCCCATGGGCTTTAGCAGTATTCATAGCATAGACAAGATGACGAGTCACCACGATTCGGTTTCCAAGGCTATCGATAGCGCGTTAGCGAAAGTTTGGGACGAAACTACCGCTGTTGTTCGAGTACATCTCGATATCGACGAAAACTCGGGCACCGTCCATGTCGCCCTGGAGATTCCACATTTGAAAAAAGAGGAGGATTTATTGAAACTGCAGCAACAACAACACAAGAAGTTTTTTAGCACGTCTTGGTCCAAAAAAGAACCGAAAGTCGCGGACATCGTCGATCCGGCGAAAGTTTCGGCGAAACCGAATTCGAGACATGCAAGAACGCCTTCGGATGTTGGTTTAGTACAAATGGCCCGACGCATGCGTCGCGGATCAGACGATGCGAACTGGGCTCCAGAAGCCGAGGCGAGAGATGTTACGAGAAATCCTCGAGGAGGGTCAATCATGGAGCAGCTTGCTCCGTTCTTAGGGACCATAGAAAGCGATGATGACAACGAAATCGACGAATTCGAAGAAAGCTTTCAGCCGAATCAGTCTAAGTTGGGATCAGTGCCAACATCGCCAAATTCTTTGCAGTTTCACAAACGTTCCGCCGGTGGTCTCGGCGAGCGATGGATCGATAAAGTCGAGCGCATTCGACGCGCGTCGCCGTACGGGAACCAACCTGGGTGGTGTTTGAAACCAATCATTGTCAAAGCGGGTGATAATTGTCGCCAAGAACTTCTTGCGATTCAGCTCGTGAGAACCTTTGCGGGTATCTACGCTGACGCTGGCTTACCGTTGTGGATCAAAGATTACGAAGTTTTAACCACCTCGACGACCACGGCGTTTATCGAAGCCGTCACAGACGCGCCGAGTTTACACGCCGTGAAATCGAGAGCGCCTAGAGGCTCTACTTTAAAACAACACTTCGAATCCATCTACAACGGTTACGGGTCTCCAGAATTCAGATTCGCGCAAAGAAATTTCGTGGAGAGTTTAGCTGGCTATTCCATCTTGACGTATTTGCTCCAAATCAAAGATCGTCACAACGGGAACATTCTCTTGCGAGAAGACGGCCGATTGATTCACATCGATTTCAACTTTATGCTCTCCACCTCCCCAGGCGGCATTAACTTTGAATCCTCTCCGTTTAAACTCACCAAAGAATATCTGGAACTCATGGACTCTGACGCCGACGGCGTCGCCTCAGAAGCTTTCAACTACTACAAAGTCTTGTGCATCCAAGGCTACTTGGCCTGTCGCAAACACGCGGAACGCATCTTACTCCTCGTAGAAATGATGGCGCACTCGGGATGTCCGTGCTTCAAAGCCGGCCCAAAAGTTGTCCAAAACTTACGCAAACGATTCAACCTCGGCAGAACGGAAGAGCATGTCGCGGAAATCATGTTAGCCATGATTTCCGATTCTATGGACGCGTGGAGTACTCGCCAATACGATTTTTTCCAACGCGTTTCCAACGGCATCTTATAATAATAATAATCGATCGATAGATATTATGTGAATCGCCGCGCGTGTTTGATAGATATATTAGATGATAGCAATATTAAAACGCATTAGTAAAACGTGTTGTCAAATAGCGAGGGTATAATAATAATAATACTAGTAATACTAATAGTCGTCATAAATCAGCGATAAATACATCGATCGAGTTTCCTCCTCTTTCTCCTCAAAAGAATCGCCACAAAACAGACACATGGTGAACCCCTACTTGGTCGGTGCCCCGGCTGCTGGCGCCGGCGCACTCTTAGTCGTCAAATCCATATTCAAAAACAAAGAGAACAACAGCAACAACAACAAGAAAGGAGAGAAAGAGCAGAGAAGAGGCACGGTGACCGACGACGAGGCCTCGTTCGCGTGCGAACGCGTGTGCGCGTCGGATCGACTGTTGAAACGAATGGGGGGGTTAGCAAAGGTAAAAAAACACTTAAATTATTATTTCTTTTGCTTCTTCTTCTTCTTTTGAGTGATGATGACGATGATCGACGACGTAAACGACGAATAAAAAGTGGAACGGAATGGAATCGAATCGATCGTCAAAAGCGATGATGATGATGATTACAAAAGCGCATCATCATCACATCGAAAAGAAACATTCAATTTAATTTTGAAATTTGGGAAATTTTGTTCTTTTTTTCCCTCTCTTTTACACACAAAAACTGACCTTTAAAACACACACAAACAATATGTATTAGGAACCGACGTCGAACGCGTGCGTGACGGTGTGCGGAATGTCCGCGACAGATTCGTGCGCCGAGGCGTGCGAAAGGGTGATTTGTGCGAATCCGCACTCCGTGCCGGCGTGGAACGATCAGTGTTCGAATAGGTGTAAATCGGAATGTTTGAGAGGTCGGGCGGCGTAGAAGAATGCGAATGATAAGCTCACTCATCTCGTAGTCGTATCGAATGTGGAAGGAGGTCTCTCGTTGTTGTTGTTTTAATTACATAGGGATCTGTATCATTATTATCGTAGTGGGATTTATCTTGCATCCTCCCACTTTCTTCCTATTGTGCTCTCTATTGTTTGCCGCTACTTTGCTATGCTCTCTCTACAACACTCCGTCTTCTAAATATTGACTTTCCGGCTCTTCTCCTTCCGAATAAAAATCCTCCGGTTTCGCTCGGTAATGTTTCAACATGTTCTCCTCCAACTCGTGAACTTCCGTTCCGACTAAAATCAAAGAGTGCAACGGCCCTCCGGCGTTCACTCGACACATCTCTTTCAGCGTACAGCTGATGAAGCGCTCGTCCTCTTGACCGACTCTCGCCGTGGCGACCACGATGGAATCTTCGTCATACACCCCTTCCTTCCTCACTTCGTTTTCCACGTACAACATCTGTCTCGCCGCGGTGCTTACGCTCATAAACCTCGCCGGTTCGTAAATCTTCTTCCCCGTGCACAACGCCTCCACCGTCGGTTCTTTCACCCGAATATCCAGCAACACGAGCGTGTGCAAACCGCCGTTTACTTTGTTCATCTTGATCGAATCGTAAAACGAATCCGGTTTCCACGTTTGCGTGAAGAAACACAGCGAAACCGTTTTACCGAAATTATACAGCTGTAATCCAGACCCCGCGCACGCGTTCATAATCGACGCGTTGTAATACGCCTTCACTTTCACCTTCTTCTCGTGTGCTCTCAGCACTAAATCCGAGTGCGTGGTCGCCGCGAAACAGTCTCCGACGACTAAAAAAGCCACGTCTTCTTTCCCCGCTAAAGTTAACATCCCGTCCACGCCGTTCGATTCGACGAACGCGCGGTCGCAAATGGTCACTTTCTTCCCGTAAAACTCTTCCAGCTTCGCCGGAGTAGAAGCTAAAACGGAGGTGTAATTTTCCAGGTACACGTGAGTGCATTTGTCTCGAATCGCTTCCAACGCGTTGACGGTGATATCTTTCTCGTTTCCAAGACCCAGGCCGATTAAGTGTAACATTCTCAGTATTCTTACTATTCTTACTCTTTTATCACCGTGACTGTTCTTTGCAAACCGCGCTTATGCTCCTTAGTCTCTCACTCTTTCTCTCTATTGTTTGTGTGTTGTTTTGTGGGGGATTTCCACACAACAATGCACCAAGGAGCAATAATATAATAATGACATCGACGATGACATCAACACCATTTATTACAGCTGCTGCTGCGACCACGACTACTGCTCGTATTAGTACTACTGCTGCTGCTCATGATGCGAGGAGGAGGGGGAGGAAAAGGAGGATGCGCGGAAGACGAATGTCATCCTGCACCTTGGGGACCTCAAGCGGCGGCAAAACCATCGTCGGTGACGATGATGGGAAACGACGACGGGAAACAACGAGAGCAGCTTCGAGGGAGGAATTCTTACTCGTGAATAATACTACCATCGAGGACGACGAGGACGACGATGAAATCACTTTTGCACGGGCGACGACGAGACCGCTGCCGCCGACGATTGAGACGACGGGAGAAAAAGTGTTACGAGACAGACTGAAACCGGCTAACTGGACGAGACGAGCGGCGGTCGCGATGATGATGACGACCACGACGACGGCGTCGAGGACGACGGCAAAAGAGAACAACACTAACACAAACACATCATCATCATCGTCGTCATCATCATCATCATCGGCACATGTAGAGAAATACTTCGAACAAGGACCGTTCTCCGTTCGGCAGTTACCGAAAGTGGAACACGTCTCCGCTTCGGTGTATCCGTTGTGCACGGGCATCGCCTGTCGGTTGTCGGTGAAAGCGTTGGTGCCATTTCCACCTCCGGTGAATCCAGACGAGCTCTTTCCCGTGCAAGGGAGTACTAGTAGTGCCGCGAAAAAAGACTCCTTTGCCGCGGAGATAACGAAGAAAGCGCTGTTCCCGCTCGCCGTGTTCACGCCGGGATTTTTAGTCGACGCGGAATCGTACGATTTCCTCGCTCGGAGATTGTGTTCGTTCGGTTACGTCGTTCTGAGATACGACAAGAGCGAGAGTATAAATGAGACGCTAGATGACGTCGTGAGTGCGTCTTTGTTGGAGGACTTGATCACTTGGGCGAGTTACGGGAGCGGGACTCTGTCGAACATTGTAGATTCGGAGGAGGTGTTGTTAATCGGGCACTCGAGAGGCGGGAAGATTTCCGCTTTGGAGAGTTTATTCGACGAGCGCGTAAAATGTTTAGCGTTGGTAGATCCGGTAGATAACACGCAGTACGCACCATTAGGACCTGGTTTTCCCTCAGCGGTCATGGGAATGGAGAGCGACGATAGGGAGAAGAAAAAATTTGGGCCGCCGGCTACGTTAGTTATTGGTGGGTTAAAAGGCGGCGAGTGCGCTCCTTTAGGATCAAACTACGCGAATTTTTTTAAAGCAGCGCAAGTAGCCAAGAAGACGTATCAACAAAAGAGCGAAGAGCCGTGGGGTTTCACCCTCGATTGTGGGCACTTTGATTTCTTGGATGAAAAATCATTCATTCAATCCAGCGTGTGCGACGTAGGTAATTTGGACGATAAAGTGACAAAAGAAATTACCGCGGCGGCGATTGCGTTTCACGCAGACCAAACGTTCAGAAGTAAAAATAGCAGCAATAGTAGCAGTAGTAGTAGCGATATTAGCAACGCTAGAAAGGCATTTTTCGAGCAGAGTAAGATGACCTTCGGGGAGAATAGCCTTGTGGAGTTAGTTTAATTCTAGTTGACTTTTTTCATCAAAAGCCTAAGTCTACGTCGGTGATCTTGTGGTTCTTCTTAATCGCGTAGTGGCTGTATGCCCCGCCCGGCGTTACTTTCTTTCCGAAAGTTGGAGGCGTTGGAAGAACTGGCAAAGCGAAAGCCATCGCCATCGCGAGTGCCCCTTTCATTCCTTTTTGTTCTTCTTTCTCCCTCGTTGCCATCGCGTTCCCATCTTCATCCTCCCCTCTCAAACCGTCCATCCCAACGCTCTTCAAATATTTGAACTGTTCGTAAAAGTCCTCTAAAATTCTCTTTTCGCCGGGCAACTCGTCTCTCTTTCCTCTCGTTTCTCCTTTTTGCCACCGTCGAGCAATCTTCACCATCCCGTCGTCGGTATCGTATTCAAACCACAAACTTCCAACTTGTTCCAGATTTTTCGTGTCAAAATCCCACCTGACGAACGCCATTCTTACGCCGTTCTCTAACCTATCCACCTGAATAGGCATCGGTAACGGCATCTCGCTCGAAAACGCCAACACGCTGCAAAACTGTTGGATTTCGTCTACGATGATTTCTTGCACGTCGATCGAACACTCTTCGCTCAGTCCTTCGTCCACGGATCCGCACACGACTAACTCGGCGAGTAAATACTCAGACATAGGTCCAACCACGCCTTCTTTTTGCTCTTTTGTTTTCCCGTTGTTGTTGTTATTTCCTTTTCCTCTTCGAGAAAAAGCAGACAGAAGAGAGTTCGTTTGCTCTCGCTTCTCGCTCAAAAGCACGTACGCTTTATTAATCTCAAAAGCAGCTTTACTGTTACTGTTTTTATCTTTCACGACGTCGGGATGAAAAACCTTCATCTTATTTTTATACGCGTTTCGGATTTCATCCGCGGATGCGTTTGACGCGACCTCTAAGACTTCGTACGGGGACCACTCGCCGGTTTCCATCGCGTCCGACTCGTCGAACGAGAATCGATTGTTTGATGAAGAATTTGACGACGCTTTTTGTGTTTTAACGAACGCGTGACGT
>Ga0114998_10002901_pt1 | contig 12795 bp, 6 predicted proteins | sample ArcticOcean_MG_C_5_FD_87044 | JGI IMG/M metagenome (GOLD analysis project Ga0114998, IMG submission 87044) | Marine microbial communities from western Arctic Ocean - ArcticOcean_MG_CB4_138 | ecosystem: Environmental > Aquatic > Marine > Oceanic | place: Arctic Ocean: Canada Basin | collected...
CTTCCGCTAAACAATCAGTAACGAAAGTCCTGAAACTCGTAGCGGGAATGCATTTTGGACATGAACAACCACTCACAATTCCATCAAAATCGCAGGTATACCTGAGATTAAACGCAGTCGCTCCAATGAACATATTAGTTTGCGCTGTAGTCGTCGCAGCTGGTCCTTTCCATCCAGAAATATCTTTATTAAACACAGAAGCACCATAAAACATAGATCCCATATTCGAAACACTCGAAGTATCCCATTTGGAAATATCTCGATTGAACGCAGAAGCACCATAAAACATAGATTCCATATTCGAAACATTCGAAGTATCCCATTTCGAAATGTCTTTATTGAACGCAGAAGCTCCATAAAACATATTTGTCATATTCAAAACATTCGACGTATCCCATTTGGAAATATCGCCATTGAACGATGCTTTATCCTTGAACGCATCTGACATATCTGTCACTGATCTTGTACCCCAATTTGGCATCGTGCCGTACGGTTTATCTGATGCCCAAGTCGTGCAATCGCCAGTTACTGATGCTTCCGCTAAACAATCAGCAACGAAAGTCTTGAAACTCTCAGAGGAAGGTATTTGAAATTTGCACGAACTCGCAGGTCCATTTCTTGCATTTGCGCAAGAAAACGTTTCTTGAAATTGAGTCGCTCCGGAAAACATATCGGCTTGCTCTGATATCGCCGCCGGTCCAAGCCATTTCGAGATATTTTTATCGAACGCAGATGCTTGAAAAAACATACTATTCATAGTCGTCACAGACGATACATCCCAACGAGAAATATCTGCATTAAACGCCAGTGCTTTAAAAAACATGGAATGCATATTTTTCGCTGAGGACGTATCCCATTGCGATATGTCGCCATTAAAAGAATGTTTATTACCAAACCCTTGTGTAGTCCAAGGACCCTTCGAGAGTCTTCCGCTCATATCGCGCACGATACTTGTATCCCAGTTTGGCATCGTACCGTAATTTTTGCCATCGATTGCAAGTTTTTCGGCTGCCCAAGTCGTGCACTCGCCAGTTACCTCAGCTCCAGCTTCGGCTAAGCACTCGTCAACAAACGAATGAAAACTCGCATCGGGTATACAGTTTGGACAATAGCATGAATTCGCCGGGTGATTTTGAGAATAATCACACGAAGTAAATTTAGCCTGAAATGCAGTCGCGCCAAAAAACATATTCACTTGCGCACTACTCGTCGCCGCCGGTCCAGTCCATTTCGTTAGATCTCGATAAAACGAAGCTGCGTTATAAAACATTTCTGACATATTTGTTACTTTCGAAACGTCCCAGCTCGAAATATCGCTGTTGAAATCATCAGCATTATAGAACATTTCTGACATATTTGTTACTTTCGAAACGTCCCAGTTCGAAATATCGCCTTTGAATTGAGTTTTATCTTTGAAAGCGCTCGACATATCCAAAACGAAATCCGTTTCCCAGTTTGGCATCGTACCGTACGGTTTATTATTTGATGCCCAAGTCGTGCATAATCCATCAATTGGTGCTTCTTGCAAGCAATCAGCGATAAAAGTCTTGAAACTCGCAGCGGGAATGCATTTAATGCACGCACATGTGCTCACAGGGCCATTATTTGAGTCAGCACATGAATATTTGATTTTAAACGCAGTCGCATCGTAAAACATACTGCTTTGCGATGAAGTAGCCGCCTTTCCAGACCATTTAGAGATGTCTTGATTAAACACTCGATTTTGACCAAACATGTATCCCATATTCGTCACAGACGATACATCCCAGATTCCAATTGGTTGGTTAAACGCCCGCGTATTATGAAACATCCATTGCATATTCTTCACAGACGAAACAACCCAGTTAGAAATCGGTTGATTAAAAGCAAGAGCTCCATTAAACATATATCGCATATTCGTCACCGACGATACATCCCACTTCGAAATATCGCCGTCAAACCTCGATCTCCCATTAAAGCCCTTAGTTGTGGTGTCCATACCGGCCATATCAGTCACATACCTTGTATTCCAGTTTGGCATCGTCCCGAAATCGTTCTTCGAAGCCCACTTCGTGCATTCACCGTCTACTGGCGCTTCGGCTAAACATTCATCGATGAATGAGTAAAAGAGAGCATCGGTAATCGGTTCATAAATAACAATAACTCCATTCTCCGAAGAGGGAGAAGAAGGAGGATGATCTAATTGAAATTGCGCGATTAACGGTAATACGAGATCTTCTAAGCGTTTCAATTCAGCCGCGACATCGATCTTATTCCCATGCTCGTCTTTACCGAGAAATAATTTTTCCCGAACGTGGACGTATTCGCTCCAAAATTCAGCCGAGCCTCTGTTCGCAAACTTAATCCAACGCGCATCGATGACGACGCCAGTTCCTTGGTTTTTAAAAGGCACGACGCCGTACGTCTCGTCGTTGTAATAAATACCGCGTCCGCGCTTCACGCCGTCTGCTGCGTTTACAGCGAAATCGTTGTAAATTCCAAAACGTAGATGGAAGAATATCAAACAAACTAAGAATATTACCGTTCTTTGATTATTAAAGAAGCCCATCGCACGCGCCCCTTATCGCGCTTATTATACTCGTAATATATATATATATATATCTTAATAATCACACACACTCACACACACACTCACACACGCGTGCGAGATACTGTTCAATCAACCTTTAAAATAGGGCTCAACGCAAGAAATCCCTATTCCTTCAATGTATATTTACGCGAAAGATTGTTCACCACCTCGATCTATCCAAATCCCACGAACAAGAAGAGATTTAAATATTCTTCTTAAAAAGGATATCTTAAAATCAAGAATCTCTCTCCACCGATGGTACGAAAATATAAACAGATATCGAGAGATGTAGATCGTCCGCGCGCGTCGTTCGATCAATTTTTTTAGTTCAGTAAGATTAGTATTACGTTATTATTATGACGTAATAAGAGCTTGTTTTATTAGGATTTTCTCATCTCTAAAATGCGGCGCCTCATAATGAAACCCTAAACAAACGTCTAAAAACTTTTCTGTGCTTGGGGCTTCGAAGGAAGACACGCCCTGCTTTACTTTAAAATCAACTCTCTTCTCTCTCTTCTCTCTTCTCTCTTCTTCCTACGCCGCGCCGAAAACAGGTAAACACGGGAATTCTATTCTACGAACGTTCACTCATCGCGCACCGCGCATCGATTTATCCGTAATTCCATCGCGCGATTTCGAGAAACAGAGACGCGCGTCGTTTAAAACGCAGAAACCACGCACAAAGAGACATCGAGATCTCTCGTTATCGTTGACTTTAATTTCGTTTCCTGTTTTGTATCGCTCGATTCGAGAAGCGAGAGTGAGAGAGGGAGCAAGAGATAAAGCGACCGTCGTTAAGTGCATAGACACGAGAAGGAATAAAACGAATCCGTGCGTGATCGTCGTTGCGATTTACATATTTTACATATTTATGAATTTATCACATGTGCCCTACTTCAAGCACGAATGAGAATAAAACAAACGCGCTACATTGATCACATAAAAACGGAAATATAATAATAATAGTATAATAGTATAATAGTAATAAGAATAACAAGAACAACAATACGACTAAAATGAAACGCGTGTTAAGCAGAGCGACGAGACGCGCGTACGCCGCAGAGGCAACGAAAGCAGAACAACAAAAACAAATCGCGTTCAAGGTAACTTTGGATGGCATCAGATTCGAAGTACGCGCGAGAACAAACACGAAAATGTCCGAAGCGTTCGCGAAACATCCAGATTTAATTAACTGCGCGCCGATCATATCGCCAGTGCTTGGACACGATGCGCACGTGATTACGCCATCGCGCGATAAAGATGTCGTGTTGAAGGAACTGAGTGATCAAGATTGGGACAAGGTCGAGGAGTTATGCTTAGATCCAACGAAAGGGGTGAGCATGTTAGCCAGTCAAATCGTGATAGATGAGTCGTTCGAAGGGAAGTGTTTCGCTATTGGCGGAATGAATCGAATAATGAGAACTTAAGATAGAGTATGTACATATAGTACATATATATTGAAATTAACATATACTCTTTACTGTGCTGTATTATTATTATTATTTATTTATTTATTTATAATAGCGAACACTATTTAAATACTATCGACTATCGACTATCGTTTCTTTGAATATTCTGCGGGTTGTTTGGCGATTTCATCACAAATCGAATTTGCGCGCGCGGAGGAGATCGCGGGGGAGGAGAGGGAACAGCTGCTTGAGGAAAAGGAGCTCGAGGAAGTGGAGGAGGAATCGTTGTATGTACTAGTCGTTGTTGTTGTTGTTGTGGAGCCGGAGCGCCGCCCGGCATAAAACGAACGCCTAGCGCTCGCCCATTATTATTATTGTTACTATGATAAACGTTCGGAGAGTGGTGGTAATACTGTGGTTGCAACGCATGCGGAGCGGCTTGCGCGGCTTGCATTACGCTGCGCTCGTATTCATTTCTCCCGTTGTGCATAGCCGTTATTCTTTGCTGCTCGGCTAAGTGCAGTTGAAATGGGTCTGATCTTTGTTGTTGTTGTTGTTGTTGATGATGATGATGTTGTAGCTGTTCTAGTCGTTGTTGTTCTTGTTGTACTGCTTCCTCCAATTCGCGCCGACCGTTGTCGATTACGTGCCCTAGAGAATGAGCTCGTCTTAGCTGCGCCGCTAATCTAGCTCGATTTTCAGCTTCCTGCATTTTGCGCTGTGATTCTTCTTGATCTCGTTGCTGCCTCGCTTCGTTCGCCGCTCTTTCAGCTCTTGCTCCGTTTTCAAGTATTTGTCGATTTTGAATCTCTCGTTGCCATAGAGGCATATCGTTGCGGTCTATTTGTTGACCGCTGCGTTGTACTGTTTGTTGATGTAAAAAATGAGTTAAATCTTGTTGTTGTTGTTGTTGTCGTTGTTGGAAACTCGATGATAATGATTGTTGCTGATTTTGAACGGGAGCTGGATTCGCTCCTACGATTTGAACGTCGTCGTCTGAATCAGAATCATGAATCACGATGATATCTGGAACTTTTTCATTCACGCCGCCGTTGCCGCGAGCTTCCGCGGCTTCTTTCGCTGCCTGTCTCATTTCTTCTTCCGAGTCGTAACCATCGTCGTCGTCGTCATCATCAAGGTTAAGTTTTAATCTCTTTTCCTCACCCTCTTTGATCCCTTTGAGATCATCTCGTTCGATTTTGAGAAACTCTCTTTTTTTACCACCAACATCAACGCCTTCTTCCTTGCTTATTTTCTTATCATCTCCCTCATCATCAATCGCTCGTCCACTAATGCTAATTTCTACTGCTCGAGTTTCTTCTACGTTTACCCACTCACCGTGCTCTTCTTTATCGCCTACTGATTCGCGATAGCGCCATCTACATTCTTTATCGAGTTCAATTCTCGTAACCGCCGCAGAGGCTGGATTTATTCTCTTATTCTTTAAATCATTCTTCAACTTTGCCATCACGCGTACTAGAAACCCATCGATGCGTATATCTTTAGGCCCACCCGGTTGTCCACAACAAGGGCAAGTCCATTTACGAGTTTCTTTGTGCATTTCTAAATACGAATCTACGTCAAATAAGCACGCTTGATTACAGCTTTCCAACCTCGCCGGCGACTCTAACATACACATTCGAATAGGGCATCGAACGGAAATGATCGCTGTATCTGGACCTATGATATCATCGTCCGCATCATCTTCAAGGCCGAGCGACTTTTTGATATTGCCTACGTAGAAATCAAATTTTTTAGGCGGCGGAATCAAAAATCGAACTTCTTTATCTGGTCTCTCTCGAACTAATAAGACGCAAATGGCGAAATGCCTAGCGTCGGATGCTACGACGCGCAATTTATTTTGACCAACGCGACATAAGGGATAAGAGATTATACCAGGACGCTCGCGCGTCGATTTTGTCACCTTTGCATGCGCAGATCTTCGCGCGAGTTCAATAGTGTTTGCGTTGACATGGATGACGCACTCGCTTGGCCATAAAATTCTATTCTTCGCCTGCTCGTCAGAGATCAAAACAGAATACGCTCGAAGTTCCGCTTGCTTGTTGTTTCTTAAATATTGCTCTTGGCTGAACGTGAGTTCGAAATCTAAATCCCAGCGAGTTTTTGCTCGCGAAAAATTCATTTTGCTCGGTTTCATGATGACGCCGTAAGGTCGCTCGGGAAAAAAATCCGAACGCTCGACGAGCGCGTAATACGGATCCGAATTCAACGCTCGAAGCATCGTCTGTTCAATTTTTGATTCCGCCCTATTAGTAGTAGTAACATTATTGTTATTATTCGCTACTGTTGCTCCTACTATCGGCGTCGTAGCAAATTGAGTCACTGCATTATTATTATTATTATTATTATTATTATTATTATTATTATTAGGCGCCGGAACCGGAACGCGAACATACCCGGCGACTTTCTTCCCATGAATCGTCCCAGATTCAACAGATCCAAAACTACTCACGGCAAAACGAGTAACCCACTCTCTCACTCGCTCTGGCCTAAACCATAACTTTCTGTGTTCGCTCTCCTCTCTCCCCATAAAAGTCACACTGCGCAAAATCTCTTCGTCGCAGCGCTCGCCGAGTGGCCCGGGCGCAATCGCGCACAAATAAACAATCTTCCTCAACTCATCCACTTTCAACAAACTTTGGTTCAAACATCGCACATCGCACTCTCGCATGCACTTTTTCGTATCTCTCACGATCATCTTCACAACCGCTCTGGCATATAACCCGTGCGCCGAACATTCCATTCCGCGCTCTCGCTGTCGCCGCTCGACTCGCTCGAACGATTCCTCCATCAAAGTGAAGCAGTGCTTTATCACCATTTTTGTGCGTACTTTCGCGAACTGTTCTATCGTCTGTCTGTACAGTTCTTCCGATTCTACAAATTGATAGAACCATGCTCCTCGTGCTTCTTCTGCTTCTCGATTCATCTTTTGCTCTCTGCTGAATATATGCAGAGGCGTATTGCTTATGGACTAATCGATTAAACTAATTTGTACTGTACCAAGAAACCACCATTCCGGCGCTTAAAAACTTACTAAGTACTACTAATATATATGTATGTATATTAGTAGTACGAAGAAACGATATTAACCACGCGCTTATACTTTATACTGCTCTTCTTCTTCTTCTTCTTCGCTTCGTTCTTTCTTTCCCTACGGTTCTTCCTTTAATTAATTAATTACTATATTAATTACCCTTCGCGGTCTCTTTTTTTTACGAGTCCTACTGTTTTCGGAAAATGGAAAAAACGAACGTTTTTCGTTAAAAATAAAAAATTACTACCCTAAATCACAACACCCTAAATCACAACACCCTAAATAAATCAGAGCAGTGCAGCAGTCTCTTCTTTTTGAAGAAAGTTGTACGTCACATAACTCTCGCCTCTCTCTCTCTCTCGAACGCCCTCTGATTCTCGATTTAAAAACGAAACCGAGATCGTCAGAACGTAGTCGAGGCCAAAGAGACTCACGCTCTTTTTGAACTTTATTTCGATTCTCTCTCGTAAACGAGCTATACTATCAGGTCCTCGTTTCGATTGATTTTGGAATAATAATTACTTAGTGGAGAAATACTAATTCGAGAGTTTCTGTTTTGCGATGACGACTAGCTTTTGGCAGGTCTGGCCAGCGCAGAAGATCGCTCAGGCAATCAAAGGCCACGAGAGGAATAAAACGAACATTGGTTACGCTCGTGTCGGTGGGCCAGGGGCGCAGAAGATTGAACAGGGCAAGGTCGGAAAAAGAGCGCATTCGTACTCGAAATCTTCGGCCTCTTTTGAGCGGACGAGCGGGATCGGAAAGAATGCGACGAGGAACGGGATCGATTTGATCAGGTTTGATCAGAGAGCGACTGAGATGAAAACGAAAGCGCAAAGAAGTGAAGATGAAGTGAACGATAATAGCAGGAGCAAGAACGATATCGGTAGTGGTAAGGCGGATGATCAATCGGACGCGTTTTTGGATATGCCGCCGCCCGCTTTTTTCTCTTCGCCGGCGGAGAAGAAGGCTGTTTTACCGAACATGGAGGAAGAGAAGAAGAAGATAATAGAGAGTTCACCGAGGTATTTAATTGCACAACAAACTTCGCAGTCGTTTACGAAGAGAGTTTTCGCGTTCGCGAGTTCGAATAAAGAAAGAATGAAGAGATATTTTGGGATTTTTTTGTTAGTCGCCGTTGGAGGATTGGCGTTGCCGATACCGCAATATAGGCAGTTTGTTAGTACATCGACGACTATGGTCTCGAAACGGGTATCAATTGCTACAGATTTCGTACAGAATATTGTGCCAGAATCTGAAAAGGAAATCGCGAGACACGCGGCGCACGAAGCCGAGGAAACCGGCATGCAAGACGCTTTGTTCTTGATGATTACGGCAATCTTTTGCGTTTTTGCCGTTTCTAAAGTCCCAGGTGGGTCTCCCGTCGTCGGATTTTTACTTGGAGGTGCATTGATTGGACCATACGCGACTGGTATCATCACGCACGTTTCTCAAGTCAAAGTCCTCGCCGAATTTGGGGTTATTTTCTTACTCTTCAACATCGGCTTGGAATTATCGTACGAACGTTTAGTGTCCATGGCAAAATATATTTTTGGGATGGGTGCTATGCAAGTCATCGTATCAACATTAGCTATTGCTGCAGTTGGTGTGAGCATTGGTGGTTTGGCTTTACCGGCTGCGCTTTGCGTCGGTATAGCGTTGGCATTTTCCTCAACCGCCGTTGCTTTGCAGGTCTTGCAAGACTCGGGTGAATCGCAAACTCGACATGGACGAGCAACTTTTTCAGTTTTACTTTTTCAAGATTTATCCGTCGTTTTGGTTTTCATGCTTGTGCCATTACTCGCTGGCCCTGATGCATCGAACGTTGGCGCCATTGCCTTGGCGTTATGTAAAGCCGTTTTGAAAACCGTGATTGCCGTTATCGGTATCATCTTTGCCGGTCGCGCGGTTTTAAGACCGATATATAATAGAATAGCATCAATTTCAGCGGAAATTATGTTAGCTTTGACGTTAACTTGTGCTTTAGGTACGGCTTTGTTAACGCAATCGCTCGGTTTGAGCATGGCTTTGGGAGCATTTCTCGCCGGCTTACTTCTCGCAGAAACTGAGTTTCATTTGCAAGTAGAAGCAGATATTGCACCGTTTCGCGGTTTGCTTCTTGGTTTGTTTTTCATGACTGTAGGTATGACTATCGATCCGCGTTTGTTGCTCTCTTCGCCATTGGAGATTCTCGCAATCGTTGCGTTTCTAATTATAGGTAAACTTGGAGTCATCTTTGCGATCGGGCCGCTATTTGGCGTTTCGCGATTGAACTGTTTAAGATCTGGATTATATATCGCCCCAGGTGGTGAGTTTGCTTTCGTGACGTTTGCTGAGGCTATGCGCGTGGGTTTGCTGAGCACGACTTTGATTGCGAAAGTATCCCTCGCGGTTTCAATCTCAATGGCGATTACTCCATATCTCGCCATTCTCGGTCAACGAATTGCAGAAATGAAACACGTTGGCACGCCGCAATCGACGACAATTGCTGCGCAAGTTGAAGGACAAGTTGAAGAGCTTAGTGGACATGTCATCATTGGCGGTTACGCAAGAATGGGACAAATCATTGGCGAGGTTTTAACCGAAGCCGGTGTTCCTTTCGTCGCTTTGGATACGAACGCCGAAAACGTTCGCCTTGGAAGAAAAGAAGGCGCAAAAGTTTATTTTGGTGACGTTGCGTCTGAAACTGTCTTGCACGCAGTTCGCGCTGATCTAGCTTCGTCGGTCGTTCTGACGACTGCGAATGAATTTGCAGTGGCAACTTTGCGTAGACAATATCCAGAAACTGACGTGTACATTCGTGCGAAAGATGTTAACTCTGGACTAAAATTGGAGAAAGCGGGCGTGAAAGTAGTGCTGGATGAAACTTTCGGACCGGCGCTCATGCTTGCGGAAAGAATTTTATATAAAAAGGCTAATATGACGAGAGGAGAGGTTAAGGCCCGAATTGCTCGATATCGTAGGAAGAATGGTTGGCAAACGATGTCTTTCGATGAATTCGAACTCGCAGAATTCGAAGCCGAAAAAACGAATAAATAATTGAAAAATTCAAACAGAGATACTAATTGCACCTAATACTATAACGTTTAAATATGTTTACGCCCTATGCTACTAGAAAACAATGGGATTCCTTTACTCTTTTTCTTCTTACTCCCGCTCTCGAGATTGTTTTTGAGTGCCGCTTCGACATCAATGTGAGTATTAGTTAACGGTTGCGCCCATCCAGTTGTTCTTGTTGTTGTCGGTGAAGATGATGAAAAATTACGAGCTGCTCCGAGAGATGGCAAAGCAGAAGATGGTGATAAATCTGCTGAATTTAGATCAGGCAAATCATGGAAGCGAGCGCCAAAACCAAATCTCGCTACGTTTGCAAAGTTATTTTGCGAAGGCTGCGTTGACGACTCGACATAATTTGCACCACCTGAATCACCACCGTCGTCGATCCCGAGCCTTGGCATGTTGTGTAAAATTTCTTGCGCAAAATTAATCTCTTTTGCTAATATTTCTTTCTCTCTTTTGCGCTCCTTCGCTTCCGTTTTTTTCTCTTCTAGCTTTTTCTTGGATTGATCGATTTTTCTTTGTTCCGCTCGCTTATTAATTTGTTCACTCTTCTTTAATATTTCTGCGTCGACGATTTCGTTCAACAAGCCTTCACAAATAAAAATCTCCGTCGTTTTTGAAAAATGTCTGAGATGAGGGTTTCGATCGCGTAACTCATCGTCGACGATCATTTTTTCTATTTCTAATAAACTCACGTTGATCTTCTTCGGTATTTTTGTGTAATCATTTTCGTGCTGCTGTAATATCGCTTTGAAGCAAATCCAATGCAATATCGCTTTCTCGTTCGAAACAGATTGATAAAAATAATACTTTTTATTGTTGTCGTTGCTTCTTGTTATATTTTCTGTTTTTCCTCTTTCGATGTATTCATCATCATCATCACTACTATCGCAATTCGTTTCTTCTACTACTACTAAATTGTTCCTCACTTCTTGTTCTTCTGCTCTTATTACCATCGGCGGAATATTCTTCTCGCTAAAACTACTACTGTTACTCGCCCAAGTCGATTTGCTTATTATTAGCGGTTTAATTGTTTGTCGCTGCTGCTGCGACATTTGTGGCCAGGATTGGTCTATTTTTCTACTCCGCTCTGCGTTTTCCATTGCAACTCTCGTCTTCTCTATCGCACTATTCATTTGAAGGAAATCACCATTATTACTATTCTCTCGAAATCTGTTATATCGTTTCTTTATGCTTTCAATTGCTAGGAAACAATTCAAAGTCTGGTCGCGATCGAGTTCAATCGCTGCTTTCAAAGCTTCGCTTTCTAAATTTCTAATCTCTTCCTCGCACATAGTTTTCATATCATCGATTGATATCGTCGTATATTTTGCGTATCGATCGCACATGAACGCGTTTGATTTTTTCGCTTTCGGCCAACAATCAACACCGATGTCGTCATTATTTTCGCTCGTGCTTCGATGGCGACGGTCCAAACACCTTCTCGTCACTAACGTATCCCTATTCCTCTCGATTAACTCAAATTTAACTTTATTATCATTGCGATCTCCGACTACTTTCAACTCATCTTTTATTACCGCTACGGTATTATTTCTACTAAAACTACTACTACTCGTCAAAACGCAACTTCTTAAATCGGCTTCGATCAACGGAGCGACTAAACACACTGGACACTTACACGCCTTTTCCATCTCACGATACTTACTAATCATCTCCATCGAGCACGCTATACACAACACGTGCCCGCACGAATTAACAACCGGCTGTACGATCGGATCCGACAAACAAATCGGACATCGAATCCTCCTCCCGTCGCCGACCGAACCGCCATCGTTCTGTATTTCTATTCTCACCACGTCCTCGACTGAAACGATCGCGTCCGCGTCTATCGCGCACTTTCTTACCTCTTCGCTTCTATCGATCACTAAGAACTTGCAATTAGCGCTTAAGTATAATTTCTGACAAAATTTTTCCCTTTTCCCTCCTCCGTTCTTCTTCTTCTGCTGCTGCCTCTTCTGCTTCTCTGTCGTCGTCGTCGTCGTTGGAGCATAGCGATTCTCCTTCATAAATGCTGGACTTGCAGCAGTTGCAGTAGTTTTAATGTGCCCAGCAGTATCGTTCTTCTCAGTATTCTTCTTAGTATTCTTCTTAGCAGGAGCAATAGCAGGAGCAGTAGTCATAGAATCAGATGAAACAGTTGTCAACGTTGACGACGATTTCGTGCTCGAAGATGGGCAAAACTCTCTCGCTTTGATGTCTAGAACGGCAGCACTACGACTACGACTACTACTATTACCACCGCTATTAAGCAAAACCTGGTCATCGTTCATGGTCGCGAAAGAAACCTTTACGCGGATTACGAAACTTTGCGATTTGACGCACGCGAAGGAAGAAAAAAACGTTGCGGAAGAACAAAACGAAACGTTTAGGGTTTCAAAATTTAGGGTATCAAAAAAAATGGATTTATATTCTTCTTCCTTTTTTCACTTGACCTTAAATTTGTTGCCATTGCCGCGCTTTCAGTCCTTTGATCTGATAAGGAAATCGAAAGAGCGCGGTTTTCGAGAAAATCGGGAGCAGTAATCCACCGCGCTCGTTCGTTCTCTCCCGTTTTTGAATATCTCTTTGAACATATATATATATATATATATATACACACACTCGTCTCATTAAACAGAGCTCGTGGGATAGTGTTTTGAGATATTTCTTTTTCTTTCTTTTTAACTCTTTAACAGACGCGC